>OWJD01000022.1_pt1 | contig 87970 bp, 82 predicted proteins | sample 1732601 | NCBI WGS metagenome assembly OWJD01 (sample SAMN05065733, study PRJEB22554) | human gut metagenome | biome: ENVO:2100002; feature: ENVO:00000062; material: ENVO:00002003 | host: Homo sapiens | place: USA
TATTTGTCCTTGTAACAATTCTCGGACATTTGCCTGTTATACTATCTGCAAAAAGAAAAGGAAGTGACAATATGAAGCAGATTTTAATTGTCGAAGACGATAATCTTTTGAATAAAACGCTTACTTATAATTTGGAACTGGACGGTTACACAATAACTTCTGTTCTGAATGCAAGGACAGCCGCTGAATCATTAAAAACAAACATTTTTGATTTGGTATTGCTGGATATAAATTTACCAGACGGAAATGGTTATGACCTATGCCGTCTTATCAAGCCAGAGCATCCTGATACAGTAGTTATATTTCTAACTGCCAACGATCAGGAAAGCGATCAGATACGAGGATATGAAGCTGGTGCAGTGGATTATATCACGAAACCTTTTTCGATTAGTGCTTTGCAGCGAAAGATCAAAGCCATGTTCGCTATGTTGGAACATCACAAACCAGCTAAGGATATTTACGAGGATGGTAGCCTGTTTCTGGATTTTTCGGAACAATTTGCAAGTTTGAACGGGAAACCATTAGCGCTTTCTGCGATGGAATATAAAATGCTGAACCTATTTCTTAAAAATCCGAAGCAGGTACTTACCCGCCAACAACTTTTGGAAAGACTGTGGGACATTGATGAAAAATATGTAGATGAACATACCCTTACTACTTCTATCAGCCGCATTCGCAGTAAGATTGAAGCGGATGGCGACACATATATCAAAACGGTTTACGGTATGGGTTATCAATGGACAGGAGGCGAAAAGAAATGAAACTGAATAACCTTTCTGCTAAGAAAATTTGTAGACTGATTAGTACTGGCATGGTTTTCTCTATGCTGGTAATTACTGGTATTTTCGGCGGTATAATGCAGGATACACGAATTTTCATAGCGGGTGGAACATTGACACTCTGTGCATTTTTCTGGATTTGGCTATTGGTGCTGTTTTTTGGAAAACGCCTTTCTCATTTTACTTCTAATTTGTGCCGGACGCTGGACAACATGATTGATGGAAACGAGGAATTACAAAAGTCAAATGATAGTGAAACTCTTTTTGCCCGTATCAACCACCGCTTAATCCGGTTGTATGAGATTATGCAGAAAAACCGACACAAGGTAGACATGGAACGACAGGAGCTTCAAATGCTGATTTCTGATATTTCGCATCAAGTAAAAACGCCTGTCAGCAATTTGCAAATGGTAACGGACACACTTTTAACAAAGCCTGTTTCAGAAGAAGAACGGATGGACTTTTTACAAGGCATACGCAGTCAGACTGATAAACTGGATTTTCTGTTCCAAGCACTGGTTAAAACATCCCGGTTGGAAACCGGAGCGATACGATTAGAAAAGAAAGACAGCAGCTTATTCCATACGCTTGCACAAGCCATGAGCAGTATTGTATATGCCGCAGAGAAAAAAGAAATTGCTGTATCTGTGGATTGCCCGGAAAATTTGATAATCTCCCATGACAGCAAGTGGACAAGCGAAGCCCTTTTCAATCTGCTGGACAATGCAGTAAAATACACTCCGTCAGGTGGAAAGATTTCTGTATCAGTGGTTCAGTGGGAAATGTACGTAGAGGTCAAAGTGACCGACACCGGCAAGGGCATTTCAGAAAACAATCAGGCTGCCATCTTCCGGCGCTTCTATCGTGAGGAAGAAGTACATGATCAACAGGGTGTAGGAATAGGTTTGTATTTGGCTCGTGAGATTGTAACAAGGCAAGGGGGCTATATCAAGGTCGTTTCAGAGCTGGGGCAAGGCTCAGAATTTTCTATTATGCTTCCTGTAAGGTAAGATATAACCACTTTTTTTGAAATGTCCGAGCGTTGTAACATTTCACCCTGATTTTCGATAAAAATTTTTTCTATCTCGGACATTTGTGTAACATTTGTGGTTTACAATGGCTTTATCAACAGATAGAAAGCCTTGAAAGGAGCATTTGAATATGAGCATTTTACAAACAATCGACTTAAAGAAGTATTACGGCACAGAACCAAATATTACTCGTGCCCTTAATGGTGTAAATTTTACTGTGGAACAGGGAGAATTTGTTGCCGTAGTTGGAACTTCCGGCAGCGGTAAGTCTACATTGCTTCACATGATGGGAGGACTTGATACCCCCACTTCCGGCAGCGTGGTTGTACGGGGAGAAGAACTCGCAAAAAAGAATGATGATGAATTGACAATTTTCCGCCGTCGTAACATCGGATTTATCTTCCAAAATTATAATCTGGTTCCGATTTTGAATGTATATGAAAATATCGTCCTGCCTGTGGAACTGGATGGCGATACAGTAGACCAGAAATTTATGGACGAAGTTGTGTATATGTTGGCTTTAGAAGATAAACTGGAAAATATGCCGAACAATCTTTCAGGCGGTCAACAGCAACGTGTAGCGATTGCACGAGCTTTAATTACGAAGCCTGCGATTATCCTTGCTGATGTAAACTGAACCCCATGTGCTTACTGTACATAGCGTGTACACAGTAGGATTACATGACAATATAGGTACATGATACACAAGTAATGAGAAAAAATGTGTATGGAGTAGGAAGAAGGTATTGATATCTGGTATGAGGAAAGACATCCTTGTAGCAGGTTTTTTATTGTCTATAATAGACAGGTATAAAGGTAATATTTTAGTGGTATGTCCGAATAGCTTTTTTACGATAAGTGGGTATACTGGTGTGGTAAAGAGAAGAGGTGATGACTATGGCGTACTGCTATGATGGGAAAACATATGAAACGATAAAAGAAATGGCAGAGGAATATGGAATTGACCGTGAGAGAATCTATTCTTTCCGGCACCGGGGGTGGTCACTGGAAGAAGCAATGCGGATGTGCATCGATGATGTGCGGGGGAGAGGAAGGCTTTTTGAATACAATGGAAAGCTGTATCGATCTCCCAAAGCATTAGCAGAAGAATATGGTTTGCCATGGAATTCATTGTCACACTACATGCAAAGGTGTAAAACTGTAGAAGAAGCAGTAAAGAGTTGTAAAGAAGCCCAGGAGAAAAAGATTACATTATGGGGAAAGCAATACCAAAGCAGGTATGAGGTGGCAGAAGCCTTTGGAATCCGTGAAACATCTATTACATTTAGGTCTTATACAAGAAAAGCAACGTTAGAAGAAATTGTATTGGAACTGTTGCAGAAAGAACCGATTTACTTTGAAGGTAATACTTATAATACGTTAACAGAGTTGTGTGCAAAATATCAGGTGCAGCCCTGCAATGTTTTTGAACGTTTGAAATATGGGAAAACATTGGAAGAAGCAGTCTATTTGCCAATTAGAAACAATGGAAAAAGATATGAAGTAGAATATGAAGGAAAAGTGTACCAAAATGCTGCTTTTTTATGTAGAGAATATCATATTTCTAAATCGCTGGTAAAAGGGCAACAGCGTTATAAACCTGAGTATTCCTTTATAAAATGCTTCCAGATGATAAAGCAGTTGAGAGATGAATGTAAATGGCCAGATACAGAGGTATTTGCCTTTATTCCGAGATTAAAGGTTCAAGGAACATTTTATAAGAGTCTGGCTGATTTTGCAGCTGTCATAGGAATGACAAGAGGACAGATAGATGCTTATAAATCCAGGCATCATTATAAAAATATGATCGAAGCGTTACAAGCGATGCAAAGAGACCGTATTCCGGCATACAAAACGGAATATGGTCTTTTGTCATATAGTGAAGCAAGAAAGAGAAGATATACTTATGCACAAATAGAAAAATTAGAATATATTCCGGAAAACGGATAAGTTTCGCCATAGTCCGGCACTTGAAAATACTCGTCTGTGGTGCTTAGTGGGACAAACTTTTCTTCGGTCAAGTATTCAAGGGAGATTTCCCGTTTCCACCTCGCCGCCAGCATACGGGCAGCGTCAAAGGACGCATGGCGAATAACAATCCGGCAATAGGTATCATGGGTATAGCGGATATGTTCTTGATAGGCTTCGTATTCAGTCATGGAAAATCCTCCTTTCTTCGATTATGGGAAAGAGCGGCAGCACTTTTTGCTGTCGCCCCTTGATTACTCACCAGCAAGGACAGGCGGGGCTGTCAACGGTGGGCGAAGCCCATTCACTTGCCGTTGACTGGATCGGCTGGGTTTGTTACTCGGAATTAAATTTATAACCATAGCCAATTACTGTTTTTATATACCTATGTCCCTTACAATAAGGTTTTAACCTTTTCCGTATTTGAAAAATCGTGTTTTCTACTGCGTGCAAATGGTTATTTGTAGGTTCATGCCAAATCTGCTCATAAATCTGTTCTTTTGTGAATGTGGTTTGAGGAGATTGCAGTAGCAAATAAAGGACTTCAAATTCATTTGTTGATAAATAAACTTCCTGCTGTTCTAATATTACACAATGCCGGTTAATATCAATGTGTAAGGTGTGATTTGTTTGCTTTAATCCCCAAAATTCTTGTGCCATTATCCGGTCATTTGTAATTTGTTCGAGTAGCAGGGATAATTCATTAAATTTTCTAACTTCCCTCAATTTCTTATATAGGTTGACAGTTATCGTACACCCATATATATCCTTATCAAAATCAAAAATATGTGTTTCGATTGAAACAAAGCTATCATTGTCAAGCGTAGGGCGCGTTCCAATATGGGTAACACCATAATATATCTTGCCACTTAAAAGAATATCTGCCACATACACCCCTGTCTTTGGCAAAAATGTATTTTTTGCTATTTCTATGTTTGCGGTAGGTGTCCCTACATGCTTTCCAATACCTCGACCATGTATAACAATTCCCGTTAGTGTATAAATAGGCTTATTTATATTTTCTTTCATTTTGCTCCTCATATAATCCCATTCATTGACAGGATAATCAAAACACAAGTTACTATTATAAAACTTGCCAGTATAAGCAGACCAGTATGCTTTTGTCTTGCTTCATTTTCCAAAGTAGCAACATATCCGTTTTTTCTCAAAGCGGTAACTATGGGCTTATACAGTAAAAATGTAATGGACGCATTTAACCCACCTTTCAATAAGTTAAATGGAAGAAAGGCAGGAAGTAACAATTCTACAACTGCTTCTCTTGGATACCCCATATAAAGCGGCGTTACCAAATAGTTCCACAACAGCATAACGATAACCGTTATTAGCCATCCCGATGCCAGACCAATCACTGCACCAGATAAAGTGTGCTTTTTTTTGTAAATGACAGATGCCGTACACGCAAAAGATAGTGTTTGTACGATATTCATAATACAACCTAATATTCCGGTATCGCTTACTGTAATCATTTCAAGGGTTGCTACAATAACAGATACAATGCAGGAAGTCATCGGCCCCCAAATAAAACCACCTAAAGTTACAATAACATCTGATGGGTCATACTTTAAGAATAGAATAATAGGAATCCTGCCAACAACCATAGTGACATAAGTAATCGCACATAGCATACCAATAACTGTGATTCTTTTTGTTTTACTGTTCATAATTGCTTCCCTCCGTGGCAAAAAATTAACACCCAAAAGAAAATGTCTTTCAGGTGTTAGCATTATCATTAGGTCACAGAAAAGAAAGTAACACTCTCAAAATCTGCGGAATCTAACCATATCTTCTTTCATCCAGACTATACTGTTGGTTTTGGAATTACACCAAATCGTGCGTTTTACGCTCGCGGACTTTACCGCCAATCGGGAATTTCACCCTGCCCCGAAGACACTTTTATTCAGTTGTTCGTTTTGAATTATAACATTTCCTGCTTTTTGTAGCAATGGGCTGAAGAAAGTTCGGAAACATTTCGGAAACTTGCATTTTACGGAATGGGACTGACTATCAATTCAGTTATCATGTTACTTTATCGCACATGAGCATTATATCTTGGGATGTAACAGAAGCAGATGAGCATCTGCATGACCGCTGGCTTCAGGGGTTTTGCATCCAGGTACCGGATAAGGAAATTCGAAAACAGCTGGAACAGATCATAAAACAACAGTATCAGGAAAAAGGGATGGAAGATCCCACAGAGACAGACATCGTGTAGGTGCCTGTCTTTTTTTCGCAGAAAATTTGAAAAAGACTTCGAAGGGAGGTGATAGGAAACGTGAGTATCAGTATCCATGAATTACTGGCAGTCGCCAGGGAATCGGAAGGTGTGAAGGCAGTGAAGGGGGATGACATCCTGTGTGAGAAACGTTTTGCACCGGACACTCGATATATGGTGGAGTTTTTGGTGTTAGAGCAAAAGGAAGGGTTCGAGGAAAAGGGAGAGTATCATCGCTATTTTTTGACCAAGGAAGTCTATCGTGAACTGGTTGACCTGCAAAATCAGGGAGTCCTGCGCTTTCAAAAGCAGGCGCTTGTGGTGGAAGGAACACTTCACTATCTCCCTGCCCAGACATGTTTCTACGACTAGGGCAGGAAAAAGCTGAAAGAAAGGATGAAATAAATGGAAAAAGAAAAACAGTTAGAACCAAAGTTACTACGCAGGGAACTTTTCCGTGTAAAGTGTCCGAGGCGGATTGTGGCAGGCGATCCTTATTATTTTGAAACAGAACCGCCAGAGCGATTAAAGAAACTGGTGGTCGATTATATACCGCCTAGGTCTTATGAGGCCAGACTGGTATTGTCTCAGTACGAAATGCATGATTTTGGAGTATATCAGACGAATGCAGTACAAATTTATTTAGCGCCGGGAAAGGATGTAGATGTTTATGCTGCAGAAAAAATGTATGCAGATCAGCGGATTGAGCAAAAAGAAATCGGGGTAGATACTGCAAGATATATCATGGAAATTGATGATCGATGGAAAGAATTCCATACGGGAGCAGATGGTTGTTGGGGAAATACCTTTACCTACTTTCATACAAGAAATGGGAGAAAACAAGTGGATGGAAAGATGATTATGTTCACCATGCCGGAAGAGGTATCATTTGAAGAGATGAAACGGATTATGGATACCTTGTTTGCAGGATTACAGCCTGTACGAAGTTGTGAAAAACAAAAATCTGTAAGGAAGCAACATCAGCAGGAAAGATAAAAATAGAAGTTTCATGAAAGAAAGCGGCAGTTTTCCGGGAGTAGGAAGCTTAAAAGGCTGGAAAAGAAAAAGTCTTTGCAGGAGCATGGCTCCGAGTCCGGGAGCTCTTTCACTGGAAATTTTTATAGAACGAGAAAGAAGGGAGTGGTAAGCGATGATCATTGGAATCGACCACGGATATTATGCTATTAAAACAAAGCAGGTGTGTTTCCCAACAGGGCTGATGCGGTACACCTATGAACCTTATACCATGCAGAATGTTCTCCAATACGGAGGCGCTTATTATGTGTGTGGGACTGGGCGGCAGACCTTAGTAAAGGACAAGACTGCCAATGACAATTATTATCTTTTGACGCTGGCTGCACTGGCACAGGAGATTCGGAAGCGAAAAGGAGAGAGAACTGCCAAGGTTATTCTTGCAGCCGGGCTTCCACTTGCCGGTTTTGGAAGGGAAAAACAGAAATTTAAGGAGTATTTGTTTCGAAAGGAACAGCCCGTCCGATTTTTCTATGAAGGGGAATGCTATGAAATCCAGATTGAGGATGTGAAACTGTTCCCCCAAGGGTACTCGGCCCTGGCTCTTTACCCGGAATATTTAAAGGATGAACCGTCTGTTCTTCTCATTGACATTGGGGGCTGGACCGTAGACTTAATGCGGCTTGATAACGCTGTTCCCAATGCATCTACCTGCAGAAGTTTGGAATTGGGAGTCATTCGGTGTATGGATGAGATTCTGGAACAGGTGCGTAGAAACACGGGATTGTCCGTTACAGAAACGCAGATCGAGCGTGTGCTGAATGGACAATCCTGCAGTATGCCTGTGGAAGTCGTGTCTTTGATTAAGAAACAGGGCAGGCTTTACATTGAAAAGATATTGTCTGCGATCACCGAGGCAGGCTTTGATCTGCGGGCAGTTCCTTCCGTTTTCATGGGAGGCGGTGCTGCTATTTTTCAGCACCGTGTCAGCGAGAAAGACCGCCTGTGCCGCCCGATTTACCTCACAGACATCCATGCCAACGCTGCCGGATATGAACGGATTGTGGGGCAGATGAGGACGCTGTGAGCCGCCCGGTTTTTTCCTTCCGCCCAAACCTTAAAAATCCGGAGCATGAAAAAGCGTGGCGAATTCTGATGGATGTTCCGGCAGGACAGAGGAACCAGTATCTGGTGAATGTGATTTTAGAAAAAGAAGAGCGGGAAACCTTACGGAAACTGATTCAGGAGACTGTTCGGGAAGAACTAAAAAGTGGCAATATGGAACGAATACCAGCACGGGAAAAGGAAGAAATTCCCAATCAGATGCTGGATTTTTTATTTCAGATGGAGCAGGAGTAAAGGGGGTGAGGCCTATGGACAAAGAAAGTATGGCATTGTTGGATCTGCTTGGGTTTTGCATGCATTTGACATGGATTCTTTAGTGGGTATTGTGAATAGCTTCCTTTCAAATTTTGGAGTATGTTGTGTATAACAAAACGAAAGGAGAAACGCAGATGGCAGAAATGAAGAACATATGCGGAAAGATCCCGGTGGAATTACATGAGAAAGTACGCGCCGAGATCGAAGAGAAGGACACGAGTACACAGATATTCATCCAGCAGGTGATTGAAGAACATTTTAACAGACTGGAAGACAAAGGAGAAGAGAGCATGGAAAAAAGAACATTAGCAGTACAGGTCACAGAGGAATTATTCCAGAGAGTCAAATGGGCAGTCGCAAAGGAAGGCATCAAACAGAAAGATTTTCTCATCCGCATCATTGAAAAAGCGGTGGAAGAGGTAGAAGCCAAATGGAAAGAACTGAAACAGCCGGAAGAAACCCCAGAAGCAGACAGACTGGAAGAAGCAGAAGAGACCAGTGAAGAAGAGATTGCCGAAGAGGGAATCGAAGGGATGGAAGCTGCGGAGGAAGAACCAGACGATGAGAACTTCGAGGAATCCGCACAACTGGAAGAGGAAGAACCAGATCCAGAACTTCCCGAAGATGCAGATGAGGAAGAAGAACTGTCAGAAGCCGAGGAAGAAACCGAAGAGATTGCATAATGCCAAATACATAGAACTTAAAAACCAGCAGGCGGTGTGGGAAAGAAACCATGCCGCCTGTTTTTTCTCAGCAAAGGAGGTTGATAGCCGCAACCATTCGATTTTTTGATTTATTCAGCGGGATCGGGGGATTCCGGGAAGGGTTAAGACGTGCAGGCGGTTTTACTTGTGTAGGGCACTGTGAGGTGGATGCTTATGCGGATAAGAACTACCGATTGCTGTTCGACACAGAAGGGGAGTGGTTTTGCAATGACGCAAGAACAATTGAAACAGACCGAATGCCAGACTTTGATCTTTTGTGTGCAGGATTTCCTTGCCAGGCATTCTCTATCGCCGGAAAGCGGGGAGGATTTGCAGATGCCAGAGGAACTCTGTTCTTCGAGATTGCCAGACTGGTTGCAGACAAGCGACCTGCGTATTTCATCCTTGAAAATGTTCCCGGACTGCTTTCGCATGACAAAGGCAGGACGTTTCACACCATCCTCAGTACGTTATCTGAGCTGGGGTACGGTGTGGAATGGAAAGTGCTTAACAGCAAGGATTTTGGAGTCCCCCAATCCAGAAAGCGGGTGTATCTTGTCGGATATCTTGATCGAAGATGTGCCGGAAAAATATTACCTTTCCCAACAGCAAATGGAACGCCTCTTGTTCAAGTCCAGACGGGCAGACAGGGGGAACGGATCTACAAAGCCGAAGGGTTAAGTTGTACCCTGACTTCCGGAGCGGGAGGCGTTGGTGGAAAAACTGGATTATATGAGGTTGGTGTGCCTATCAAAGAGAATACCAAGCAGGGTTATAAGATGGCGTATCCGGGGGATAGCATTGACTTAGGATATGCAGGAATGAACACCCGGAGAGGGCGTGTGGGGCATCAGATTGCCCATACTCTGACCACTGGAATCCAGCAGGGGACACTGCATTTTGTGGATCTGTCGCCGCCTCCTCTTGTCACAGAGCATTGCAGATGTCTGAATACCAGACAGTCCGGCATCCATAATCACAAAGGGGAATGTTCCGGTGTGTTAAAAGAGGAAGGTGCCAGGGCAGTGCTGACTCCGGGAAGAGAAGAAACCCGGCAGAATGGCCGGAGGATGAAGGAACCGGAAGAGCCGATGTTCACCATTACTGCCACAGACCGCCATGGAGTTGCCTATCGGGGCAGAATCCGAAAACTGGTGCCAAGGGAATGTCTGAGACTGCAGGGGTTTTATGACTGGCAGATTGACCGTATCGAACAGGATACTTCCGACAGTCAGTTGTATAAGCAGGCTGGAAACGGAGTAACTGTCAACGTGATTGAAGCCATCGGAACACTTCTTCATCAGACAGATACACAGATTCGGGCAGAGGATGAAAAGACAAAGAGGTAAGGCAGTATGGCAATTGGAATTCAGGATCAGTACTTCGGTACAGAGATTGAGATGACAGGCATTACCAGGCAGAGGGCTGCAGAGGTAGTCGCGGAGATGTTTGGAACACGGGCAGTTTGTGATGGCGGATATTATGGAGTCTGGTCTGTGACAGATCAGGAAGGGAAGAAGTGGAAGTTTATGTATGATGGCAGTATCTATACAGAGCGCAGGGGGCGTGGACGCATGGTTCGTGCCGGAAGTGAATACAGTACGGAGATGGTCAGTCCCAAACTTTCCTATGGAGAGATGGGGAAATTGCAGGAAGTAGTGCGGTGTTTGAGGCACCATGGGGCAAAGGTAAATGCATCCTGCGGGCAGCATGTTCATGTGGACGCTTCCAACCACACCCCAAGAAGCCTCAAAAATGCTATGACTATCATGTATTCCAAAGAGGATATTTTGTTCAAGGCATTGAAAGTGCAGACTTCCAGAGAAAGTAACTATTGTCAGAAAGTACGCCCCATTGTGCTGGAAAAAATCCGCAGGATGCCAAACAGCACCATTTCCATGGAAAAGCTGAAACAGATATGGTACGGAGGTAGGGATGGAAGTCATGATCATTATGACAGTACCCGGTATTATGCCTTAAACCTGCATGCAGTGTTTTCGAAGGGAACGCTGGAATGGCGGTGTTTTGAAAGCACCCTCCATGCAGGAAAGGTGCGGGCAAATATCACCCTGGCGCTTGCCATTTCCGCCCAGGCCATCAATCAGAAATGCACCCAGATGCGGAAAACAGAGATTACAGAAAATCCGGCATTTACCTTCCGTACCTTTTTATTGCGGCTGGGGCTCATTGGACCGGAATATAAAAATGTCCGGGAACATCTGCTTGCCAATCTGGAAGGGAATCGGGCGTGGAGATATGACCGGAGCCAGTATGAATGTTTGAACAGAAATCATCGGGCAGAGGATGCTCGATAGGAGGTAGAGATGAAAGAAACGTATTATTTTGCTTATGGCAGTAACATGAACTTAGACCAGATGGCATACCGCTGTCCGGCAGCTTCTGTAGTAGAGCCTGTCTATTTGGAAGGGTATCGCCTGACCTTTTGTGGCAGGGGTAAGGGAAGCGGTGTTGCCACTATTCTGCCGGAAGAGGGAAGCCGGGTGGAAGGTGTACTTTGGAAGATTACACCGGAGTGTGAAAAGAGCCTGGACTTTTATGAAGGTTATCCCCATCTTTATGGGAAGGAGCCTGTTCTTGTTCATGGCAAGGATGGTATGAAAAGGGAAGTCATGGCATATACCATGAATGCACCCTATAAGGATCAGCCTGCCATCCCCTCGGATCTTTATTTTATGGGGATCGTGGAAGGCTGCCATCAGAATGGGATTTCCAGCCGATCTATAACCGATGCGCTAAAGCGTACAAGACAGGAAGTAGGCAGAGAGAAACCCAGTCACAAGAAAACAAAAGTCAGCAGATAACAACGCCGCAGGGGAAAGCCTCTGCGGTATTTTTAACGAAAAAAGGAGAATGCAATGAAGAGCAGGAATATCAAAACAAGACTTGCAGCCTTTGGGCTCGCACTGCTTATGGGGCTTAGTCCGCTTGGGAACTTAGCGGATGTCCATGCGGCAGAACGTGAAATTTCACAGAAGGCTGTGACAGAAAAAGAAAGTAAGACAGAATCGGAGCATCCGGTGTCGGAAATTTCTGAGCAGACAGTAACTGCAGAGGATATCACCAAAGATGTTTCCGACAAGGAATTTATGGCAGAGACCTGCATGGAAGGGATTCAGTATGATCCAGAAAAAGAGGATGTGACTTTGGACCATATTGAAGCAGAGGATGGAAGCGCCTACCATCCAGACCAGGCAGGGACTTATATTGCAACCTACTGGGTTGTGCCAAAAGATGCGCGTGACAGTTATTCCGTTACTCGTAAGATTATCCTGACGGGTTCGGAAGGACAGGCCCATGCAGAAGAAAACGGTGGGCAGAAACAGAAAGAGGATACGAAATCCGAAGAAGATTCGGAGACGCCTGTGCAGAAGATCCCGGATGTGGAAGTGACAGTATCCGGGGAAGAGGCAGATGCACAGGCAGCAAGGGAACTGGAAGAAAAGATTGAGGATGGGGAAGTGATGATGTTTTCCGGTGCAGAAAATACCTTTACTGCAAGAGAAACGGTACATCTGGAAAAAGGAGAGACCATCTACTATCCAAGTTATATTGGAAATTATCTGACCTGCTGGTTTACGGTGAATGGAAAGATTGCCTATTGTCTGGAATCCCATCGTTCTTCACCGCCGAGTGGAGATTATGTAGCACAGGTGCTTGACAGCAATAAGAACCTGCAGAAAGTGCTGTATTATGGCTATGGCGGCGCCGGGGATATTACAGGTAGTTATTTGTCTGGGAAAAGTGCGGAAGAGAAATATGTATATACCCATATCGCAGCCAGCTATGCTTACGCAGGTGAGGCAGGATTTACGGGATGCAAGTATGAGGACTTAGTAAAAGCAGGGGTGATCACCTATATTGACCATCTGTTTGCTATGGAAGAACCGCCGAAAGGAGAGATTTCTCTTTCTAAAACATCCGTAAAAGCAGTCCGTGATGGAAATGTGCAGAAAACACCGGATATCACATTGTCCGGGGATCATCGAAACTATATTTCTGTCAATGTGCCAAAAGACATCACCATTTATAACAAGACAAAGGGAACTTCCGCAGAGAATGGTGCGTTAAAAATCTATGGCGGAGATACCTTTTATCTGACTGCCCCAATGCTTCATACCGGAACCTATTCCTCTGGAGAGCTGCATGGTTCTGTGGGAGAGACTTGGAGAACGCTGGTGTTATCCACAGGAAACAGCAATCAGGATATTGGAGTCTTTGAATCGGAGAAAGCCAATCCGGTAAGTTTTACCGTAGACTGGCTGGAGATGACAAGGATTGAACTTCTCAAAAAAGATGCAGACACGAAGAACCCATTGGATGGTGCAGTCTATGGCATTTATACAGACAGCAAGTGTGAGCATCTTTTAATGGAAATGCCAGCCACTGGGGAAGATGGAAAGGCAGTTAGTGATTACTTTGAGGCAGCAATCAAAACAGTGTATGTGAAGGAAATCAAGGCTCCAGACAACTATACGCAGAGTGATGTGATTCATAAGGTGGATGTGGAAGCCGGAAAGACGGTTACGATCACTGCAACCGATGAGAGGGTAAAAGGCGCTGTCCATATCCAAAAGATTGATAAGGAGACACAGGACTTTCTTCCACAGGGAGACAGTTCCCTTGCAGGAGCCGTGTATGGTCTGTATGCCAGAGAGGATATTGTCCACCCGGACGGAAAGACGGGTGTGTTGTTTAAAAAAGACAGTCTCATCGCACAGGGCGTGATTAAGGAGAATGGCACTTTAGATTTTTCTGAATTGTATCTGGGAAAAATGTATGTGAAAGAGATTACTCCGCCGGAAGGTTATACGGTAGATACCACAGAATATGACGTGGATCTTACCTATGAAGGTCAGGAAGTAGCAGAGGTAACCAGAGATCTGACTGTACAGGAGCAGGTGAAGAAACAGGCGTTCCAGCTCATCAAGATCAGCGAAGATGGTGACCAGACAGAAACAGAGCTTGTGGAAGGTGCAGGATTTAAAGTGTATTTAGTCAGCAACCTGTCGAAAGTAAAGAGCGGGGAACTACAGCCATCCCATGGAGATCAGTTTACTGCGGAAGATTTCCGTGGGTATGATTTCAGTAAAGAAGAGGTGGCAGTGACCTATGTGGATGGCAAGGCTGTCCCGGTGCCGGAACTGATTACCGATAAAAAGGGATATGCCATCAGTCCGGAACTTCCGTATGGTCTTTATGTAGTAGAGGAAAGCACCGTACCGGAGAATTTGAAAGCCATCGATCCGTTTTTGGTGAAGGTAGACGAGGACAGCAGAGAGCCGATGGTGTGGCGTGTGTTCGATGACCGTCCGTTTGAATTTTTATTAAAGATTGTGAAAAAGGATGCACAGACAGGAAATCCGGTTTTAAAAGCAGGCGCTTCCTATAAAATCTTTGATATGGAAAAAGAGGAATATGTAGAGCAGACGGTATTCTATCCGAAGAAAGAAACGATTAGCATTTTCAAGACCAATGAGGAAGGCTATTTGGTCACACCGGAAGAACTGAAATGTTCTACCTATCGGATTGAAGAAGTGAAAGCGCCGGAAGGATTTGTAAGACAGGGGTATGAAATGTCCTTGTATGAAGGGCAAACGGTGATTTCTCCACTAGAAGTGACCGAAAAAGGCAGTTACAAAGAAAATGCCAAAGAGGGAATCGTAATCACCGTTTCCTCGGATACTGCCCATCAGATCGATCCGGATACCGGAGCAGTCATTGTGGAAATCGAGCAGCCAAACGATGAGCAGGTGGGAAGCCTGACATTAACGAAAACCGGGGAACAGCCAGTAGAGGTGAAGGGAGATTCCCTGCTTGCAAAGGCAAAAAGACTGGCTGGAAAGATCAAAGATGCAGTGACCGGAGAGGATACCGATACCGGGGTGTTCCATGACTTTGTATATGAAGAATCCGGTGTGGAAGGGGCAACTTTTGAATTGTATGCCAAGGATACCATTTACTCTCCAGATGGTGCGAAAAATGAACAGGGCAATCCGGTCATCCGCTATGAAAAAGATGATTTAGTAGCAACCCTGGTCACAGATAAAGAAGGAAAAGCAGTAGTGAACAATCTTCCACTGGGTTCTTATTATCTGAAAGAAACGGTGGCAGGCGACCATTTCGTATTGAACCCGGAACAGAAGGAATTTACCCTGACTGCAAAGGATGATACGCAGGCTGTCGTTTATGAAGGCGTTGCCTATAAAAATGAAAGACAGAAGATTTCCATTTCTGTAGAGAAAAAAGATGCAGTCACAGAAGAAAAACTGGAAGGCGTGATTTTCGGATTGTACGCAAAAGAAGATATTCTGTCCCAGCAGGGTGAGGTTCTTGTAGAAAAGGATATGCTGCTGGAGAAAAAAGCAACCGATGAGAACGGACAACTTACTTTTGACAGCGACCTCTACCATGGGAAATATTATGTAAAAGAGGAAGTGAGAAAACCGGGATATCTTCCAAATGAAGAAATCTGGGAGGTGGATGCCTCTTACACAGATCAGAACCTTGCAGAAATCAAGCTGACAAAAGAGGTGGAAAACCAGCCGACTGAGAGCCAATTTACGAAAACCGATGCAACAACCGGGGAAGAACTGGAAGGCGCGAAGCTTCAGATTATCGATAAAGAGGGAAACATCGTAGAAGAGTGGATCAGTACAAAAGAACCGCACATAGTCTATGGATTGCCAGAGGGAACTTATACCCTTCATGAAGAACTGGCTCCGTATGCAGAGGGCTATGTATCTGCGGAAGATATCGAGTTTGAAGTAAGGGAAGATGGCAGTGTGACCAAGGTGGAGATGAAGGATGCCTATTCCAAAGTGGAAATCTCCAAAACAGATATTACCACAGGCGAAGAACTGAAAGGTGCCAAGCTGCAGATCTTAAATAAAGAGGGTGAGATTCTGGAAGAGTGGGTAACGGATGGAAAGCCTCATCTGGTAGAGAAACTTCCGGTAGGGGAAGAACTGACTTTGCGCGAGATCACAGCGCCGGAAGGCTATGAGATTGCAGAAGATGTGAAATTCACATTGGAAGATACCATGGAAATCCAGAAGGTGGAAATGAAAGATGCAAGAACACCGGAAACACCGGGTGTACCGCAGACAGGGGATGACCACTGGAAACCAATCCTGCTGTTTGTTCTTCTGGGGGCATCAGCAGCCGGACTCATGGCAACCATGATTTATAAGAAGAAACATGGAAAGACAGAAAAAGTAGATGAAACGAAAAAAGAAGAGTAGGCTGTGGATGTTGCAGGTGATGTTGTGTGCCATTTGCATGATGAGTGCAGCGTTGCTTTATTATGATTTTGTTATCATCCCCCGGCAGAACCGGGAACTGGTGGAGGACTTAAAATCCCACTTCCCGGAGGTATTTCCTCCGGGCGGGGGCTCTCCAACACAAAAAGAGGAACAGGCTGGAAGAGAACCGGAAGTGTCTGCCGTTGACCTCCGCTTCCTACAGAGTCAGTATCCGGATGTTCGGGGTTGGCTTACAATCCCGGAGAGTGGCATCGATTATCCGGTACTGCAGAGCAATGCGGAAGATCCAGAGTATTATCTGCGGAGGGATTACCAGGGAAACTACGACATCAATGGAAGTTTGTTCCTCCAGGCAGACTGTATTCTGGGAGAATCGGGGAATCTGACCATCTACGGTCACAACATGAACAGCGGGGCAATGTTCGGGAATCTGGATCAGTACTCCTCCTATGAGTATTGGAAAGCACATCCCAGGGTGTTCTTTCAGACACCGGAAGGAATGGAGGAGTACCGGATAGCGGCAGTTTTGAAAGCCGATGTGTCCATGTTCGACTTTCAGAGGACATCTTTTCAGAGTCCACAGGAATTGGAGGCTTATGTAGCGCAGGCAAAAGCGCTGTCGTTGTTTGAAACAGGGGTAGATGGCATAGGTTGTGAGAAAACTCTGACGCTGGTGACCTGCTCTTATGAGTGGAAACAAGCCCGGAACATCCTTGTGGCAGTAAAAACAGGAGCTTAAAGGGGAAAAAGTGTTCAACAGTGGGAACTTTCTTCCGGTCTCTGGATATCTCCAGTACGCTTCGGAGTCAGTAATGTCAGAAAGTGTTCAAAAGTACCCCAAAAGTGCAGAATATGAGACAAGCTGCAGGTAAGAAGTGGCACTACGGAACAAAAAGTGTTCGAAGTTAATGGATGTGCAACGGATCGTGGCGGCTTGTGTAGTCTTGTAGTGTTGGGAAAGTGTTCGAAGATGGGCGCTTTTCCAGCTCTTTGGTGGCTTTTTGGAACTGAAGTTGCCGGGAAGTGTTTGAAAGCACCCGAAAAGTGCAGAATATGAGACAGGGCTGCATGAAAAGGACAGTACCATCATACACAAAAGTGTTCGAGGATGTAGGATGTACAACGAAATGTGGCGTGATGTAGTGTCAGAAAGTGTTTAAAGACTGGGACTTTTGCAGCTATCTGGATGTATCTGCCATCTATCTGGAATGTGTTTTTTAAGCGAAAATCTGAGAGTATAATGAAAATGTAAAATCGGATATAAAACTTAGAAAATGTGAGAAATAGTGCTTGAATTGTAACGACAAAAGCGTTACAATATAAGAAACAAGGAGGTGTGATCATGGAAAAAACAGCAACATTAAACTTAAGAGTAAACCCAACTGTCAAAGAGCGGGCAGAAAAAGTATTGTCTCAGTTAGGTGTTCCTATGTCAACAGCGATTGATATGTATTTGAATCAAATTTCTCTTACAGGTGGAATTCCATTTTCTGTTTCTTTACCAAAAGCACCAGTATCGATTCATGCAGATGCCATGACAACAGAAGAAATCCATCAGAAATTGGAAAAAGGTTACAATGATATAGCTGCAGGAAGAGTGCAAAATGCAGCAGAAGCGTTCGCAAAATTCAGGGAGAATCATTGATATGAAACACTATACGGTTGAGATTACAAATGAAGCATTGGCTGATATGGAGCAGTTATATAATCACATCGCTTATGTTCTTCAGGCACCAGAAAATGCGATGGATCAATACAACCGGATTGCAGACGCTATTTTAACATTGGATACTATGGCTGAGAGAATCCGTATTATGGAATCAGAGCCGGAACGAAGCAAAGAGATGAGAAGATTGTTGGTAGACAATTATTCGGTCTTTTTTGTAATCCAGGGAGATAAAGTGATTGTAACAGATGTATTATATAGTGCATCAGATATTGAAAGCCGATTAAAAGGTTAGATGATAAAATCAAAAGAAAATATGAAACGTCAGGCAGGATATGTTCCCGTAAAAAGGAAGGTATCCTGCCTTTTTTGCATGAAAGAGAGGAAATTCATATGAGAAAATTTTATACAGCAGAAGCGGTAACTGAAGGACACCCGGACAAATTGTGTGACCAGATTGCAGATGCAATCCTGGATGTGTGTCTGAAACAGGATGAGCGGTCCAGAGTGGCATGTGAGGTGCTTGCTACGAAAGGAACGATCATTGTGGCAGGGGAAATCACCAGCACCTATGAACCGGATGTGTTTGCAGTCGTGCGAAAGGTACTGTTTGATATTGGGTATTCCAGTGAGGAGATTAAAATGGACACCTTTGTTCATCAGCAGAGTCCCGATATCGCAGGGGCAGTCGATACTTCAAAAGAACGAAGGGAAGGAGTGTCTGACAATCAGATAGACTGGTTCCAAGGAGCAGGGGATCAGGGCGTGATGATCGGATATGCCTGTGATGAAACGAAGCAGCTCATGCCTATGCCTGTGGTGTTGGCAAATCGGATTGTCCGGGAATTATCTGCCTGTAGACAAAGCTCTTATATTCAGGGAATCTTACCAGATGGGAAAGCACAGGTGACGGTAGAATATGAAAATGGGAAGCCTGTTCGACTGGATAGTGTAGTAGTGTCCTGCCAGCATACGGAAGAAAAAGATTTGAAAAAGCTGGAAGCGGAGATCCGAAAGAAAGTGTTGCTGCCGGTGCTTCGTCCCCTGCCACCGGATGAGGAAACCAAGATTTATATCAATCCATCAGGGCGTTTTGTCTGTGGAGGACTGGATGCGGATACGGGGCTGACTGGAAGGAAGCTGATGGTAGACAGTTATGGAAGCATGGTTCCTCATGGCGGTGGTGCATTTTCCGGAAAGGATTGTTCAAAAGTGGATCGTTCAGCAGCCTATATGGCTAGATATATCGCTAAGAATATCGTAGCTGCGGGGCTTGCCAGCAAGTGTCAGGTGTCTTTGGCTTATGCAATCGGAGTGGCACAGCCAGTTATGGTGCAGGTGAACACGTTTGGTACGGGAAAAGTATGTGCGGATGACTGTCTGGAGCTGGCAATCCCGCTGGTGTTTGGGCTGACTCCGAAGCAGATTGTGGATAGCCTGCGCCTTACCCGTCCGATTTTCCGACAGACAGCAGCTTTCGGGCATTTCGGAAGAAAAGAGTTTCCGTGGGAGCGCACCGATAAGGTCGAGGCTCTTCGCAATGCGGTAATCTGATGGCTTGGGTTACCGAAGAAGAATATCAGGCAGCCAAGCAGGTGAGAGCTTATGAATATCTGCAGACATACCAGCCGGGGAGATTGAAGAAAACAAGGACAAGAAACGAATGGCAGCTTCAGGACCATGACAGTTTTAAGATCAACGAGATCACAAGTAAATGGCATTGGAAATCCAGGGATATCGGTGGAATGTCTGCCCTTCGGTTTTTGATGCAGGTAGATGGCATGGGATATACGGAAGCCGTAAAAATCCTGTGTGAGCAGACGCCTGTGTATGTTTCCAGAGCAGAACCAGCGCCCAGGAAGAAGCTCTTTTCCCTGCCCCTGCCCAATGACAGCTTTTACCGGGTGCGGAGATATTTGAACCAAAGGGGAATTCGGGATGATGTTCTGGATTACTGTGTGCAGCTGGGAATCCTGTATGAGAGTGCCCCGTACCATAACGCTGTTTTTGTTGGACTGGATGAGCAAGGGCAGGCAAAGTATGCGTTTCTGCGTGGGATTTATGACAGCCGGGGAAAGAATTTTAAAATGGAACAGGAAGGAAGCGACAAACAGTATAGCTTTTGTGTTCCGCCTTTGGGGAAAAGCAGTCGGGTGGCAGTATATGAAGCCTGTATTGACGCCCTTGCCCATATGACGCTGGAAGATGGACGAACCGATAAGTACCGTCTGTCTCTAGGGGGCATTGCAGCACCAAAAGAAGGAGCGGAACGAGCAACGAAGAAGATGAAACGTCCAGATGCATTGGAACATTTCCTAAAAGAGCATCCGGAGGTGACAGAAATTGAGATCTGCACCGATAACGATTTTGCCGGGCGATGGGCGTGTGCGCAGTTAAAAGAGCAGTATGGAGAAAAATATACCGTAGTTTGTAACTTACCACAGATGGAAGGTGCAGACTATGGAGACCTGGCAAAACAGGCAGGGGAAAAACAGAAGAAACAGCAAAAGGAACGAGGGAGGTGAGGCAAATGGAAGATACGATCAAAATAGAATTATTGACACCGCTGACAGGAACCTTTCTTCCAAATGAGATGGAACAAGATTGGGAAGAAGAGGATTACAATGACTTTGAAGAAGAGCAGGTATTTTTTGAAGGAGATGATTTAACGGAGTATGCTTCTGTGATTCAGGAAAAGATTGCAGAATACAACCGTGTCGGACATGACGATGATAGGACCGATAATCTGATGGATTATTTTGACGGAAGTGCTGCCATTAAAGAAAAAGTAGTGTCTGCAGTTCCATCGGTGAAAGAATCGGATGGTGTGTTATATGGCTGTACAACTTTAGAATTGAAAGAGTATCTGGAGGCGGAAGAATTATCGGAACTGTGTGAATATCTCACCGGACAATATAGTGATGGATGGGGAGAAGGCTTTGAACAGCAGGAGATTCCGGTAGAGGGTGGTGAACTGTGTATACACTTTTGGCGCCCCATAGATTTTGAATTTCAACAGGCAAAATCAGAAGTCTCAAAAGAAAAGTCGGAGAAACAAGAAAATCCGGTAAATGTTCCGAAACGCCTGAAAATGCAGCTTTTGGGAATGGATGGAAATGTGTTTGCGATTATGGCCAGGGCAAGTAAACTGCTTCAGGAAAATGGGCAGGGACAAGAGGCAAAAGAAATGATTGCACGTGTCCAGAAATCAGAGAACTATTATCAGGCACTTCATATCATCAGTGAATATGTGGAAACAGAACTGAGTGCATCTTCTCAGAATGATACCAAGCCCCCAAAGAAACGTGGGAAGGAAGAATGCCGATGAAGTTATCTTTTGTCACATCAAAGGAGATGTGGGAAGAAAAAATAGCAGAAACAGATTGAAAAGAGAATAAACAGCCAGAACACTGACAAGGGAGGTCTTATGGAAAAAAGATTGCAATTATGGAGTCCTGTGTGGGGATGGCTTGCCACAAAAGAAGGGGAATCTGTAGATTTGAAGGGACAGGATCTTGTTCTTTATGAAACTGCCATCCAAGAGGCACTGGAGCAGGAAAAATTGTATTACAGAAAAAAGTCGGCACCATTCAATCTGATGGATTACTATGATGCGGATGATTCTGTAAAGGAGAAAGTGCAGAACCTCGATATCCAGGTGAAAAAAGAACAAGATGGTTTGTATGTTTGTGCCAGCCTTGCATTAATAGAGCCTCTTACACAGCAGGAACTGGAAGCGATCCAGAACTTTCTCAGCAGGCAGTACGAAGGGGGAATTTTTGATACCTCACGTATTCGTACCTATTCCGTAGAGGAAGGAGAAGTCGTTTTTGATTTTTCAGTAGATACAAAAGAAAAGTTCTCTCAAAAAGAAGTCCAATGCGAAACGCAGAAGAAATATGAAATCACTTCCATAGCCCATCCACAATTTCCATGGCTGCATAGAATCCGAGCATTGGTAGACGTAAATGAAGCGGTTCCCAAAGGAACCTTGGGTGGCTTTGTAGAATATGAGCAAAATCTTTCCCAGGAAGGATCATGCTGGATTTATGACCAGGCTATCTGCTGTGAACGTGCGGTAGTGGAAAGGAGTGCAGGACTGTTCCAAGAAGCGATTGCCAAGGGTGATGCCCTTCTTACGGGAACTGCAGTGATGTATCAAACGAGTATTGCAGAGGAATCCTGCCGTATTCTAGCTGGAGAGGTTTGGAATATGGCACACATTCGAGGATTTGCCAAGATTACTGCGGCAAAGGAAACAGGAGATGCACCTTTGATTCTCGGAAATAGCTTGGTTTTTGGAAATGTATGCGGGAAAGTATTGGTGAGAGGAAATGTTCTGCCAAGCCGGAGTGTGGAGAATCAGACACAGGAGCTGTTAGTTTTCAGGGGAGGTGATTCAATTCATAAAGTGAATGAAAGCAAGAAAAAAACAAAAAGTAAAAAACAGCCGGAGCGCTGATAAGAAAGGATGATGCCTATGGAAAATACCCTGCAGTTAGGGAACTTATTGAAAGAAGGAACATACCCGGAGGAATATACCGGAGGGAAAAACTGGACAATTTTACATGGAGATACGCTGAAACTGGTGAAAGCATTTCAGCCGGGGATCTTTGATGCAGTGATTACCGATCCGCCTTATGCGTCTGGGGGAACAAAACAGAATGAGCGAAACCGCACGACTAATCAGAAATACAGCAGTATGAAGGCAGAGAATGCACTGCCGGATTTTGATGGGGATAACAAGGATCAGCGTTCCTGGACTCATTGGATGGCAGAGTGGCTCTACGATGCGCGGAAAGCCTGTAAAGTTGGTGCGCCAATCTGCCTGTTTATTGACTGGAGACAATATCCCTCTATTACCGATGCACTCCAGTGGGCAGGCTGGATCTGGAGAGGAACTGCGGTTTGGGATAAGGGAAACTCTCGTCCGCAGAAAGGACGTTTTCGCCAGCAGGCTGAGTATATTGTGTGGGGCAGTAATGGCCCGATGCCAATCAACCGCCCGGTTTCCTGTCTTCCCGGTGTGTTCCGTTATGGAAATCCCCAGAACCGTATTCATGTGACAGAGAAACCGTTGCAGCTGATGAAAGATGTCATTCAGATTTGTGAGCCGGGTGGTAGAATCTTAGATCCCTTTGCCGGAGCAGGAACAACCATCCTTGCGGCGGTGGAAGAAGGCTATGAGACAGTAGGCATTGAAGTGACCGATGCTTATTATAAGCTGGGCAGTGACCGTGTAAAGTTTGCATTGGAAGCAAAGGAAAAAGAAGAGAGCGAGAAATAGCAAGGGCATCCACATGGATGTCCAACTTTGTTTCAGAAGAAGAAAAGTGCATCCACCTGGATGCAGGAAAGGGGTGAGGCGATGGAACAGGCGATGGCCTATGTGTGTTGTCCGGCAGAAGAAAGCAGAGTGAAGGTGCAGCGATATTGCCGGAAGATTTATGAGTTGGGATATGTTCCCATTTGTCCGAGGTTTGGATTTCTTCCTTTTCTGGATGAAGGGGAAGCTGAGGATTTGCAGGCATACAACCGGATGTCCCACTTGATCTTAAAGCGGTGCCGGATGGTGGTGGTCTGTGGAAAAGAAGTCACCGGAACGATGAACACAGATATTAGTACCGCAGACCGATTGCATATCATTTGCACCACATTAGATGGATTGATCAGGATCAAAGAAAAGGAAGCATAATCGATTCTGCATGGGGAGTCGATGGAAATCGGTGGAACTGGTTTTGCAAGCATAGCGTTTGGATATCCAAACGCATTTTGGGGAGAACCCCAATCCCCCGGCAGTCGAGAAAGGAGAAAAGAAACATGTTTTTTGCAGGAATGGCTCTTGGAGCAATGGCAGGTGCAGCCTTTGGCATTGGAGTGATGTGCTGTGTGGTTGCCGGAAAGAGAGAAGATCAGCAGATGGAGCAGATGCGGATACGCAGAAAGAAACAGGGAGAACTGAAAACAATCCATTTCCGAGATATGGAAGGGTTGGAGCGGTTCTCCCTTTTGGATGGGGAAAGTCTTTGCATGATAGCAGAGGACGGAACGAAAGAGATTGGGATCTGCCGCTTTGTGGACGAAAGGCAGGTAGATGTGAATGGGCAGGTCTGGGAAATCGGGGAATTCCTTTGGCAGATGGAACGCAGAGGGATTCAGGTGTATCCCTTAGAGATAGCAGAAAAGAAGAAAAGGTAGGTGGTTGAATGAGAAAACGAAACCATGTAGTTCCTGTCCGTCTGAATGCGAAAGAACTTCGGCATCTGGACGGGCAGGTAGCAAAGAGTGGGTTAAACAGGGAGGAATTCTTACGTTCCCTGATTTTAGGCGCACAGCTGCAGACAAAGCCCTGTGAGCATCATGCGGAGCTTCTTCGAAAGATTGCGGGGCTTTGCAATAATGCCAACCAGCTTGCCCATGTCGCCAATGGCACAGGAATGGCAGGGGAAGCCAGCATACAGGAAATGCTCCGGATTTCCAAAGAGACCTGGCGTCTGGTGAAAGAGGAATGGTAGATGGCATATACCAGCGTCCTCCCCGTCCACCGCCTGGACCGTTCCATTGATTATGTGAAAGACCGGGCAAAGACCACCAAGAGTGCCGGCTCCCTGGAAGAAGCCATTGATTATGCGTTGAACCGGGAAAAGACGGAACAGACCATTTTTGAAGATGCCATGGGGTGTACCTGTGAAAATGCTTACGTGGACATGGTAAAGATCAAAGAGCGTTTCCATAAGAAAGACGGGGTGCAGGGATATCATCTGGTACAGAGTTTTGCAGAAGGGGAGGTATCCCCGGAACTGGCACATCTTATTGGACAGGAACTGGCAGAGCAGTTATTGAAAGGACAGTATGAGGTGGTGATCACGACCCATTTGAATACCAGTCATTACCATAACCATCTGGTATGGAATTCAGTGAGCATGGTGGATGGAAAGAAATACCACAGCAATGCCAAAAGTTATTTTACCGAGGTACGTCAGATTTCCGACCAATTATGCAGAAAATATGGTCTCTCGGTGATCCAGACGAATCAGGGAAAAGCCATGCATTATGCCCAGTGGAAAGCAGAAGCGGAAGGGAAGCCTACTTGGAGGACAGCCATCCGCATGGATATCCAGGAAGCCATTGGTGTGAGTTTTTCCTGGAGTCAGTTTGTCAAAGAAATGGAGAAGCGGGGTTATGCCTGGAAGCTGAACCGGAAGTATCCCTCCTTAAAGACACCGGGGATGGAGCGGTATATCCGCCTGCGTTCCTTGGGAAAAGGATATGGAGAAGCAGAAATCCGGGAGAAGATTCTGCGCCCAAAGATCCGGCAGGTGTATGGAAACACGCAGATGCAATCTCCGAGACGGAAACTCACCGGACTTCAGAGACTGTATTATTCTTATTTATATCAGATGGGGGTATTTCCAAAGAAGCCCAAGCGGATTCCCTATGCAGTACGTTCCGATATCCGGAGGCTGGACCAAAGGATCTGCCAAATGGAATTTCTACAAAAGGAAGGGATCACAACCAGGGAAGAACTGGCAGCATACCGGAAGCCCTTGGAAGAACAGGTACTTTCTTTGATGAAAGAGCGCAGGGAATTATACCGGAAAGCACCAGGCGGTATGCGCATTCAGGCAATCAATGGGGAATTAAAAGAACTTCGAAAGAAGATCCGCTTAAGTCAGAAGATTGAAAAACAGTCCTTGGAAATGGAAGAGCGGTTAAGGCAGGCAAAGGCACAGGAACAGGAAGTGTCAGGGAAACAGCGAAGAGAGGCAGAACGGAATCGGTAAGGAGGTGAGAGCGTATGAATTATGGCGGTGATGCGGCGGATCAGATTGTCCGGTATTCCATGGAAGGCATGGAACATACCTTACGAATCAGTGGGAGCATTGCAAAAAATCTGGCGGTGCTGATCGTAGCGGTGATGAAGGACCAGAAAAAGACCCGGGGAAAGACCAACCTGCTTCGGATGTTAAAGGAACAGCGGGCAATGAAGTTTTTCACCATTCCTCATGACAGGCTGCGGGAGTTTGCCGGGGAAGCCAAATCCAGGGGGCTGTTGTATGTGGTCATCCGGGATAAAAAGAATCCCAAGTCTGCAGAGATCATGGTGTTTGCCGATGATGCAGCGAAGGTGAACCGGGTGCTGGATAAGATGAATCTGGACTTTGTCAAATCCGAAGCCGGAGAAGCGGTGGTGGAGCAAGCACCGGTGCGGGAAGCAGAGCGTGTGATCGATGCAGAGTTTACCGAGAAAACCGAAGGAAAGGAGGAGCTTCCGGTAAAGACCGAAAAGGTGGTACTGCCGGAAGGAACCATTGAATTTGAATTAGACGAAGAAGAGCATCTGTTTGATGTGGGGGAAGTTACTCCTACAGGGGAAAATTTTACTCAGGCGGAGAAGGCAGGGAATCTGTCCGGACCTTCCTCGCACAACAGCGCTTCTTTTTCCGGGCAGGAAACTAGCTGGAAAGGGCGCAAGCCTTCTGTCCGGCAGGAACTAAAGAAGATTGAAACCGAGCAGAGACAGCGCAGGCAGGCACAGAAGAGCCGGAGAAAACCGAGAAACCAGCAGCGAAAAAAGACAAAAGTGAAAGGCAGGTAAGGCGATATGGATTTAAAGAATATGATCCCAGGTGGAGCGGGGGAAGAACAGGCTCCAGAACAGCGGCTGTCAAAAGAAGAGTATGCAGCCATGAAAAAACAGCAGAGGGAAGAAGTGTGGGCAGAGGTTGATGTCCAGGCGCAGGCAGTGTTCCAAAATGGGGAGTCCTTAAAAGGATTTCTGGATTTTATGGCACAGTGCAACACCCAGAAAACACCCAACCTTTTGTTGATCTACGGACAGAATCCGCAGGCAACGGTGGTAAAATCCTATGATTACTGGAAAAAAGAACACCGTTCTCCAAAAGCCGGGGTGCATGGTTACACCTATATGGTCAGCACCGAATATGAAAAAGACGGGGAGCGGAGGACAGGCTATATCATCAGTAAGGGCTTTGACATCAGCCAGATGAGTGGGAAACCGCTGGAGGAACGTCCGCAGCGTTCCATGGAAGAATTGATCCATGCAGTGTTAAAAGATCAGCCAGTACAGATGCAGATCGCAGACAATCTGCCGGAGGGCATCCAGGCACAGTATATTCCAAAACAGCGCACGGTTTATGTGCAAAACGGAATGGAGGAGAATACAACGTTCCATGCAGTGAACCGTGAACTGGCGTGTGCAGCATTAGACCAGCATGATGGGAATTATGTGAGAAAAAAAGTCAATGCCCAGGCATACTGCGCCGCCTATGTGATTGGCAAACGGTATGGAGTAGAAGTGTCCGGTTTTCAGTTTGGAAAAATCGCAGAGATGCAGGCAAACGGGCAGAAAGATCCCCAGGAACTGCGTAGCTTTTTAAATGATGTGCGTCAGGCAGCCTATACCATCCGCAACCATATGGAACGGAACTTCGGGGAACAGGAACAGGCCTTTTCAAAGGACGATTTTTCCTTTGAGGAACCGCCAAAGCAGACGCCGAAGAAGGAGAAAAAAGAGAAACAGCCGGAGCGGTAAGTTCTTGAAAAAGTTCCGCTGTTGGGATAGCTATTGCGGGATTCTTGTGGTATGTTGGGTGTAACAAAGGAGGTGCCCAAGATGGCAGATTACTATTTGAAAACAGACAATATCATGAAAAATATGTTTACGGTGGCATTAAAAGACGAACTGGCAGCCCAAAGTCAGATGGGAAAGGTTCGTCCGGCTACAGAAGCCATGCTGCAGAAAGTCCGGGACTATGAACTTTCTGAGAAAAGGCTTCCCATCACCACAGAGGAACAGCGGGAACTTCGCAATGCCCTCAACCGGCTGCGGGACAAGTATCTGGCCATGGGCAGGTACAGTGATGGCATTGACAGCGTGATCTTAAAGGTCATGAAACCAAACACCAGCAGGCACTTCTTCTGGTAGCAGAAGGGAGGGATGTCTATGAGGATATATGATCAAAAACAAGTGAAACAATTACGAATGCGGTATCCCAAAGGAACAAGGCTCTGCCTGGATTTTATGGATGAGCCGGGGATGTCGCCGGGATTACAAGGAACAGTGGAGTTTATTGACGATGCCGGACAGATACACATGCACTGGGAGAACGGGAGAAGCCTTGCCTTGATCCCCGGAGAGGATTCTTTTCATAGAATAGACGGACCAGCAAACGAAGTGCCGAAGCGTGAAAAAGCGAAGAAGGAGCGAAGCCCGCAGAGGTAGCATGGAAACGTGCGGACCTTTGGGTATGGCTGCTGTTTCTGCCAGTTGTCTGGTGGGCGGGAGCTATCACTGCCTGTGCCATAAAACCAGATACCAATCTGTTACAGATCTTACAAGTGCTGACCGAAAAACTGGATCAGCCCTTTTCTATTTCTTATACACCGTACACACTGCGGTGTGTGTTCACATTCACAATCGCCTATGCGTTAGGCATCGGTATTTATTACTCCCAAAAGAGAAATTATCGAAGAGGGGTGGAGCATGGCTCTGCCAAGTGGGGCGATGCAGCTTCCATCTGCAAGCGTTACCGGGATAAGCGGTACACCCAAAATCTCATTTTAACCCAGAACTTCCGTATGGGGCTGGACTGTTATAAACACAAACGCAATTTAAATGTATTGGTTGTGGGTGGCTCCGGCGCGGGAAAAAGCCGGGCATACGCCGTAGTCAACATCATGCAGTGCAACTGTTCCATGGTGATCACCGATCCAAAGGGAGAGCTTCTGCGGAAAACCGGAGGGCTGCTGGAGCGGGAAGGGTATGAAGTGCGGGTGTTTGATCTCATCAACCCGGAAACATCCTTTTGTTACAATCCTTTTGCCTATGTACGGGATGATAAGGATGTGCTAAAGCTCATCAACAACCTGATCCGAAACACCACCCCGAAGGGGGCGCAGAGTTCGGATCCGTTTTGGGAGAAAAGCGAAACCGCGCTGTTGCAGGCACTGATGCTGTATCTGTTACATGAAGCGCCGCCGGAGGAACAAAACTTCTCCATGATTATGGAAATGTTAGGTTCTGCCCAGGTGAAAGAGGATGATGAGGAATACCAGTCGCCTTTGGATATCCTGTTTGAACGACTGGAGATGCGCAATCCGGAAAGTATTGCAGTCAAGCAGTATGCCATTTACAAACAGGCGGCTGGAAAAACTGCCAAGTCCATCCTGATTTCCGTAGGTGTCCGTTTGGCAGCGTTCAACTTAAAACAGATTGCCAATTTAACCTGTACCGATGAACTGGATCTTTACAGCATCGGGGAGAAAAAGGTGGCGCTGTTTTGTTGTATCCCGGATGCGGATACCAGCCTCAATTATCTGGTAGGTATGATTTACAGTAACCTGTTCCAGACCCTTTATTATGTGGCAGACCGGAAATACCATGGGAAACTGCCGATCCCGGTACACTGCATCATGGATGAGTGGCCCAATGTGGCATTGCCGGATGATTTTGACAAACTTCTGGCAACCATGCGGTCGCGCGCAATTTCCTGCAGTATCATTATTCAGAACATCGCCCAGATGAAAGCTCTGTTTAAGGACAGCTGGGAAAGTCTCATAGGAAATTGCGATGAATTTTTATACTTGGGCGGCAATGAAAAAGAGGGGCATAAATATGTCTCAGAACTACTGGGAAAAGAAACACTGGATACCAATACCTATGGGCAGACCAAAGGAAGAAGCGGAAGTTATTCTGTGAATTTCCAACAGTCTGGAAGGGATATGCCATACTTGTTCGTGAAGAGTTCAGTTGCCTTGAATTTATCATGAACAGGGACACGATCAACTGGATTCTGAAAAAACTGAATACAGGAGGTCGAATATGGAGCATTTACCAAAGAAAATCCATCAAAACGGCATCAGCTACACGCTGGTGGGAGACTACTACATCCCCGATCTGGAGCTGCCGGAGGAAAGCCGCCCCATTGGGCGGTGGGGCCGGATGCACAAGGCGTTTCTGCAAGAACACCGGCCCGGCCAGTACAATGCACTGCTTCTGTCGGAAAAACTCTGGACATATCTTGCTGACCTGAACGAACAGGCCGCTGACCGGCTGGCATGTATTGTCTCGCAGATGCAGGAGGCAGAGGGTGTCACCGAGGAACTGAAAGCCCGTGACCAGCTTGCGTGGGTCGGGGGCATGAACAGCATCCGCAGCCGGGCAGAGGAAATCATCCTGTCTGAGATGATTTTTGTCTGAGGGAGGTGGGCGCATGATTCTGGAAGAAATGTATAACGGCAGATTTTATCCCTGTGAAACGGTGGTCGCTGATTCATCGAGGTTCAAGCAGGCAGTCAAAGCCAGTGCCGCCCTGATGGACACTTTATCTGAGCGTCTGAGCAAAGAGGACTATGCACTGGTTGAAGAACTGCGGGAGCAGGTGGCAATCGCTCAATGTGAGGAAAACGAAAGCCACTTCAAATACGGCTTTTCGGCGGGGCTGCTTGTCCAGCAGGAAGCCCATACGCAGGTGTCGCAGAAAGACAAAGAATAGCATCTTCAATAGTGGCTGTTCCCAAACTGGGAACAACCACTACAACAGAATACAGCTTCACGAAAGCCATTTGCCAATCAACCGGCGGATGGCTTTTTGCCGCTCCCGGATATGGAAATTTTACTTCCGCTTACGTCTGGCCTTGCGGTTGGGCGGGATGGGGCTGGCCTTTCCTCTCATATTGTTGGGGCTTTTGAGCTGCTTGGACAGGCTCAGTATCCGCAGGAACGCCGAGAAATCCTCCGAGGAAATCTTCTCAAAGGGTATCTGCAACTTATCGCAGAACTCGTGGATCAGCATTTCTGTATCGCTGCCCTGCCCTATGGCCTGCTCAAATTTTTCCTTTACATCATCCAGCGTGGGCTGCGGGTCGGCGGTGGTCTTGTCTTTGCGGTGTGCTTCCCGGATGTCCCGGACGATGCTGTCCAGATCATCGTGCATAACGTGGCTGTAAAAATCGCTTTCCTGCACCTGCCCCAGTTCCAGCGTCCGCATATAGAGGTCATCTTCTCCGGGCGCATACTTGCTCATGACGGTCTGCCGGGTGGCCTCCAACACCAGATTCATCTGCTCCACCCGCATATTGGCGATCTGGTCGATGCAGATTTCCATGTCTATCATCAGCCGCCGGAAATTCGGGTGGGTAGCCAGTTCGCAGAGAAGCCGGTTGTTGATTTTGCCGCTGCTCAAAAGTTCCACCATATCATCACTCAGATGCAGAGATTGAAGTTCTGTGTTTGGGTGATTTTTATTTTCCGTCAGCCCCATCAGATAGTCGGTGGACACACCGTAAAAGTCCGCCAGCGTTGCAATCGCAAACGGGCTGATGTCCTTGTAGTCATCGGTTTCGTATTTTCCCAGCGCAGATTTAGACAGGCCGGTCTGCTCCGCCAGTTGTTCCAGCGTCAGGTGCTTGTCCACCACCCGCAGGTCTTTGAGCCGCTCCGGGATTGTCAGCTTTGCGTACATCCAAAGCCCCCTCTCTCGTTATCGTTTTTCAGTGATTACACCCATTATAGCACGATTCCATAAGCGTGGAAATATGCGGATTTCAAGCGTTTTTCCGACGTTTTGGATATACGGGAAAGGGCCTCTTTTTTCGGTAAACTGGTTCTTGCAGACAGGCACAGAACCTTGAAAATCGAATGACCGGCTGCAAGGGGTATGGCCTCCGGGGAAGTGACGCCAGGACAGAAATCGAGCGCACCAAAGAGGCCGATACGCCGGGAGAAATTCCGGGCAGGAGCGGCTTGCAGGCAGACCGGCGGACAGGAAGCAAGTTTATCATGCGGGGCGCATGGCTCCGCAGCAAAGAAATGGAGGAAATCATTATGACACTGAGTATGAAAGAAAAGAAGATTCTCTACGCTTACGGCTGTCCCAGCCACCACAATACGGTGACACGGCTGAAATGGCTGACGGCACTGACGGTTGACCCGGAGGCCAAACGCCGGATGCTGGGGCTGGCCCGGAAGGTGGAGACAGAGGTGGATGAAAGCTGGTACGAGGATTTTTACCACCATCTGCGGATGGAGATGGACGAGTACCGCCGTCTCAAGCGCAGCCTGCGTGTGCTGAAATCTTACACCGAGTATGAGGAGGATCTGTATGAGGAAGCTGTCTAAGTATGAGAAAGAAACCATCATTAACTGGAACGAGGCGGAGAACCTTGCCAGCATCTACACCTTCAACGCCAGCTTAAAGCGCAGGCTGGCTGATTTCAGCCGGAAGTACCCGCTGCTGTGCCGGTTGGAGCGCAGCACGCCGGAGGGCAGCGTGACCTATGTGCTGGACAAGTCCCGGCTGTCGATCCGGCTGGTGCCGCCGTACAGCGAGGAACGGAAAGCCGCTGCCAGTGCCTACGCAAAGGAGCATGGCTTTCAGGTGGTGGGAACGGAAGAAAAAATCGCCTGAAATCGGGGCGTTTACGGAAAAAATGCCGGGTCTGCACCCGCTGTTTTGACCGGCAATCCCCGCAGGCGTATTCCGTATCCACTTCCCGCCTATGGGCGCAAATGTGCGGATACGGAGCCGGTGAAACTGGCAAACACCGCTTCTGCGGTGGAAGCCAGCTTCGCTTGCGGGAGTACAGAGGGCAGCCAGCCCTTTGTGCCGGGGTGCAGGGGCGGCAGCGCACTGCTGGGGTCAAGGGGCAACGCCCATTGGCGGGTTGAGGGCAGCCGCCCCATCGGGTCAAGGGTGAAACGCCTTGCCCAGGGAGAGTTGATGCCTGCGTCAACTCGTACTGGGTATTACCTGACGCAAAATTCGCAGGATTTGCGGCTTCGCCGCCCCTCCCCGGCCCAAGAACATCTTTGCAGGAAGGAGGAAATCTGTTTGAAACTGACACGACACAATGGACGCTCCGGCAAGCATGGCACCTATAATCCCCGTCACAATGACCGCCGGTTCGATGTGGAGAACAGCGAACACATTGACGCAGAACGGGCAAGACAAAATGTCTACTGGGACTGCTACCGGGGCTTTACCACCCATGAGTTCCGGGAGAACCCGGAGCAGCCGGATTTCAGCTTTGAAGAAATTGAGCGGATGTACTACTACGAGCATTACGGCGGCCATGTGGAGGCCCAGAACGCCCGGAATGAGAAAACCCGCCACATCGAGCGCAACCGCACCGTGGAGGACTTGCTGAAAAACAACAAGACCTGCCCGGAGGAAAGCATCTACCAGATCGGCACGATGGGAGAATCCGTCCCGCCGGATACGCTCTTTTCCATCGTCAATGAGTTTTATCAGGAATTTGAGCGCCGCTTTGGTTCCCATATCCACATTCTGGACTGGGCGCTCCATCTGGACGAGGGGACGCCCCACATCCATGAGCGGCACGTCTTTGACTGTGAGAACCGCTACGGGGAGCTGTGTCCCCAGCAGGAAAAGGCGCTGGAAAAACTTGGCATCCCCCTCCCCAACCCGGAGAAGCCCAAAGGCCGGAATAACAACCGCAAGCAGACCTTTGATGCGGTCTGCCGGACGATCCTGTTTGACATCGCCAGACGGCATGGGCTGCATCTGGATCAGGAGCCGTCCTACGGCGGGCGGGATTATCTGGAAAAACAGGATTATATCCTGATGAAGCAGAAGGAGCAGCTTGCGGCGCAGGAGCAGAAGCTGGAAGAACTGACGCTCAAAATCGAGGACGTGGAGACGTTGTTAGATGATGTTTCCGATGCGGCCTATGACAAGGCGGTGGAGGTCGTGACCGATACCGTCCGGCAGGAGACACACAAGGAAGATATTCGTCTGGTGGAAGAATCGAAAAAATGGGTGCTTTCGCCGGAGCGCAAAGCCCCGAAAAAGGAACGTGAGTATGCCGCTGAGCGTCTGGATGGGGTCATTACCAAAATCAAAAACGCCATGCAGCACGCTCTGGCAAAAATCCAGCGGACGCTGATGCAGCCGGAGGTCAAGCAGTTCGGGAAGGAGCAGGTCAAGAAGAAAGCCAAAGAATCCATTATGGATATGCTGGCAAAGGCAAAGATCAACGCTGACCGGGATAACCGGGAGCGTTGGGAACGGGAGGGGCGGATTGCCCCTACAAAGAAACAGGATATGGAGTTGTAAGGCATCTGATTTTCTGCGGAAACCGGGTGCCTTTTTCTCTGTCTGGAGGTGAGAAAATCGAATGTGTTTGAAGCGGTAAAGCAGGCTGTCCCCACAAGGCAGGCTGCGGAATCTTACGGAGTGCAGGTCGGCAGGAACGGGATGGCCTGCTGTCCCTTCCATGATGACAAACATCCCAGCATGAAGGTTGACCGCCGGTTCCACTGTTTCGGCTGTCAGGCGGACGGGGATGTGATTGATTTTACCGCCCGTCTGTTCGGGCTGAACAAAAAAGAGGCGGCCTTGAAGCTGGCGGAGGATTTCTCGGTCAGCTTTGACGCCAAAGGCCATGACCCGCCCCGCAGGAGGCCGGTCAAACGGAAAATCAGCGAGGAACTGCGCTACCGGCAGGCGGAGCAGAAATGTTTCCGGGTGCTGTGTGATTACCTGCATCTGCTGGAACGCTGGGAGAAGGAATATGCCCCGCAGACGCCGGAGGAAACATGGAACCCGCTGTTTGTGGAGGCCCTGCAAAAAAAGCCGTACACGGAGTATCTGCTGGATATTCTTTTGTCCGGCAGTATGGAGGAACGGGCCTGCGTGGTCGCTGAATACGGAAAAGAGGTGAGGAAGATTGAGCAGCGAATATCAGAGTTTACCGCCAGCCACCCGGCAGGCCGCCATGAGCGCAGCCGAAGCCTTAGCGCCGGAGCAGAGCGTTGACGAGGTTAGGGAAAGCCTCTCCGTCACGGAGAAGGGCCAGCCTGCCAATACCATCGGCAACTGCCGGACAGTGTTCTGCCATGACCCGCTGCTGCGTGGGGCAATCCGGCTGAACCTCCTGACTGACCGGGTGGACATCGTGCGGGATTTGGGCTGGCGCAGGAACACCAGCGCCTTGACGGATACGGATGTGAAGTATCTGCTTCTCTATTTTGAGCAGAACTACGGCCTGACCAGCGAGAAGAAAATGACGGCGGCCCTGTCCATTGTGGCGAATGAGAACTGCTACCATCCCATACAGGACGTGCTGAACGGCCTTGTGTGGGACGAGACGCCCCGCATCCGCTCCTGTCTCCATCACTTCTTAGGTGCGGAGGTCAGCGACTATGTGGAGGAAATGTTAAAGCACTTCCTGCTGGGGGCTATCCGGCGGGTGTTTTCTCCCGGCTCCAAATATGAGGAAATGCTTTGTCTGGTGGGTGGACAGGGGGCTGGCAAGTCCAGCTTCTTCCGCCTGCTGGCGATCCGGGACGAGTGGTTCAGTGACGACCTGAAAAAGCTGGATGATGACCGGGTGTTTTTGAAGCTGCAAGGCCACTGGATCATCGAGATGTCAGAGATGCTGGCGACCAGCAGCGCCAAAAGCATTGAGGAAATCCGCTCGTTCATCAGCCGCCAGAAGGAAACCTACCGGACGCCCTACGAGGCCCAGCCCAAAGACCGGCTGCGGCAGTGTGTGTTCGGCGGTTCTTCCAACACGCTGGACTTCCTGCCCCTTGACCGGGCCGGGAACCGGCGTTTCCTTCCCATCATGATTTACCCGGAGAATGCGGAGGTTCACATTTTGGAGGACGAGGACGCTTCCAGGGCCTACCTGTTGCAGGTCTGGGCGGAGGCCATGACGTTTTACCGCAGCGGCCACTACTCCATGAAATTCAGCAAGTCCATCCAGCGGCAGCTTGTGGAGGTGCAGAAGGATTTCATGCCGGAGGACACGGAGGCCGGACAGATACAGGGCTTTCTGGAACACTACACCGGCAGCATGGTCTGCTCCAAACAGCTTTTTAAGGAGGCGCTGGGCCACACCTACGATGAACCGAAGCGGTGGCAGCTTCACAATATCAACGAGATCATGAACACGGTGGTGACAGGCTGGAAGCCATTCTCCAATCCGAGGATGTTCGCCGGATATGGCAGGCAGAAGGGCTGGGAACGGGAGGTTTCCGGCAACGAACTGCCCGGCAACGAAGATGAATTTGTGGAACTGAGCGAGGAAGAATGCCGCCAGTTGGAGCTTCCGAAGGAGTGGATTGCCTGAAAATGGCGGTCTGTTGCCGGGATAGTTGCCAGTTGGTTGCCGGGTTCGTTGCCGGGGATTTCCCTGTCTGGATACGGGAAAAGCCAGTAAATAAGGGATATTTTAATCATTATCTTTATCTTCGGCAACGAAAGCAACGAGATTTTTCAAGAAAATTCACAAAGTAAGATTTACAGGCCAGACGGTAGTTTACAGGTTTTTGGAGGTTCGTTGCCGGACTTCGTTGCCGGTACTGCCGTCCGGCCTGTCTCTCTATGGAGGTAGCCTATGGAAAAAAGCAAAAATCAGAAGAATAAAGTCCGTTTTGTGGTGGTGCGGGAGTTCTCCGGGGAGAAATCCATGCGGGAAGCCTTTGAGCAGCTCATTGAGCGCCAGACCTGCGAACACTTCGAGGAATGGCGGCATCAGCGGGAAATGGCAGAAAAAGCTGCGTAAAAACGGTTGATTCAGGGACAGGGACATGGTACTATAATGGTATCGTGTCCCTGTTCATAGAAGGAGAACGCTATGAGCAGGAAAAAACAAGTCTATGAGAAAATCACCGCTCTCTACTGCCGTATCTCTCTGGATGACGGCGGCGACAATGAGAGTATGAGCATCAGCAACCAGAAACTCATGCTCCGGGACTTCGCAGAAAAGCATGGGATGTTCCAGTATGAGTATTATGTGGATGACGGCTATACGGGCCGCAATTTCAATCGTCCCTCGTTCCAGCGCATGATCGCTGACATTGAGGCGGGGAAAATCGGCTGCGTCATCACGAAAGACCTATCGAGGCTTGGTAGGAATTATATCGAAGCTGGAAGCTATATCGAAATCTTTTTCCCCAAACACAATGTGCGCTATATCGCCGTCACGGACGGCGTGGACAGCCTGACCCGTCAGGAAATGGACATCACGCCCTTTAAGAATATCCTGAACGATATGTACAGCCGGGATATTTCCAAAAAGGTGCTGGCGGGACGCATGACCCGTTCCAGACAGGGAAAGTTCTGCGGTGGGCAGCCGCCTCTTGGCCTGATGCGCGACCCGGAGGACAAAGGACATCTGATCCTTGACCCGGAAACAGCGCCGGTGATCCGAAAAATCTATGATATGGCACTGGACGGCTGGGGCTGTATGCGGATCGCAAAGCAGCTCATGGATGATAAAATCCCCATCACCAGAGTAAAAAGCAATACAGAATGTGACGTGAACTACTATTCATGGGGGAGCGCAAGGATCAGCCATATCCTGCGGAATCCCTTTTATAAGGGCGCACATCTTGTCTGCCGGACACATCAGAAAGGCATCCGCTCCAACACTTATGACATTATCCCCCGTGAGGAATGGGAGGTCATTGAGGGCTGCCATGAGGCGATTGTGACGCCGGAGGAATGGGAACAGGTGCAGGAAATCATTGACCGCAGGCCAACCATTATGAAAGGCAACGCCTGCCCCTTCTATAACCTGTTCCACGGATTGGTTTACTGCGCCACCTGCGGGAAGTCCATGCAGGTGCGGTATGAAAAGGTCGGCAGAACCGGGAAGAACCGTTTCACCGGCGAGATGCGGGAGCCGATTGACAGGGCATACTATATCTGCCAGACCTACAACCGGCTGGGCAAGAACGCCTGTACCAGCCACAAGATTGAGGCCAGGGATTTGTACAATCTGGTGCTGAAAGACATTCAGGAACTGGCGGCGCAGGCCATGAAGGACGCCGATGCGTTCTACCAGCGGCTCAGCAGCCGGATGGAGCGCCGGTATCTGGTGGATGCTTCCCAGACTGAGAAGGAACGGAAACGGCTGGAAGCCCGGAATCAGGAAATTGACGGGATGTTTTTAAGCCTGTACACCGATAAGGCCAAAGGCATCCTGACCGAACAGCGGTTTATGAAGCTGACGGCGGCGCTGGAACAGGAGCAGGAAGCCAACCAGAAGCGCCTGCACGATCTGGCGATGATGCAGAGCCGGGCGGACGCACAGGAAAGTGAAGTCCGTACCTTTATTAAGGAAATCTGGCGCTATGCCGCCATTGAGGAACTGGACGAGTCCGTACTGAACCGGCTTATCAGTAAAATCCTGATTGGCGAGGTTAAGAAGCTGGACGGCCAGAAGGTGCAGGAAGTCAGAATTGTTTATAACTTTGTCGGGGAAATCCCGGAGATTGCAGCGTAAATAGTTTGCCCCATCTCTCAACCACTGAGGGATGGGGCTTTTGTTGTGGATAAAGCGATTTGTCTGAACGATAGTATTATCCCATATAATCCGTTCGCAGTGCTTCTACCAGATCACATTTCAGAATTTTCTTGCCACCCAGGTAATATGCCAATGCGACAAAGCCAAAAAGTGCCGCGATAAAAAGCAGGATAGGAACAATGGGAGCCACTGCTAAAAATTCCATTGGATTCAGGTAGCTTGCCGTTATCATCAACCACACAAACACAACCGTAATCGGCAGCGTGATCAGAACGGGGCGACCCGCTATCACGAGGGCCTCGATCCAAAACATTTTTCGCATACCTTCCGGCGTCATGCCAATGGACATATATCTCGCAAATTCTCTTTTCCTTTGCCGGATAAATCCCAGCGTGTTGGAAAATACGTTAGCGATCCCGATGAAGGCCAGCAGCACACACAGCGCCCCGATTATCAGTTTGTACCCGTTCAGCATAGCATCGTTGTCTATCTTTTCCTGAACCCGGTTTTCCACCTCGAAAGAAATGTCATGCCCCAGCACATTCGTCAGCTCGGTTTCAATCATACTCAGTTCTGTCAGGGTTCTTTCTTTTTCTGAAAGAATGCGGATATAGGTATCTGGTTCAGCATTTCCAATCGTCTTTTCGATTTGTTTCCATGTGGAAAGGGACACAAATTGAACTAAAGCATAGTTATCATATTCTTCTCTCAAAACCGGCGGCTCCTTTGTAAAGCCCAAAACCGGAATCTCCACAGTTGCAGCCGCATCTTCCAGGTTTTGTAAAGTCATCGTGTCCTGGTTCTCTGACAAAAACGGAACATATTCTTTGTATCTGAAATTGCTGTTTATGTTGTCCCAAATACGGTTCAAAACAACGCTCCCGTTTTCCGCTGAGGAAACGCCGATCTGCTCACAATACGTGGCAAAGCTGCTGTCGTCCATGATTACAATAGGAGCCTGAATGGTATAAATCCCATCTGCCATACTGACATCACTTCCGGCGACTGTTTCAAGACCACCCAGACTTTTTACTTCTTCGCTGACAGCGTCCGCCCCAATAGAACAAACGGCGTTTGCCTTTTGATAAATCACACTGTCTGTATCAGGCAAAGCATGGATTTCATCCGTATGAGAGAAGTCCTCGATCTTTGTGTCCTCAAGCGTTGCCATCACATCCCAGGCATCCTGGTAGCGTTCAAAATAGGTATGGTTTGTACTGATTCCAGAGAGAGTAAAAAAACTCAGCATAAGGGCAAAGCCCAAAAAAGAAAGGGTCAACGACAGCGTGGCGGTTCGCAAAGATTTCTTCTGTGCTTTCAGTGCATTCCCGGCAAGTTCCCCTTCGGTTCCAAATAAAAGCGCAAGAATACGGGACTTTTTTCTCCGTTTTAGCTGTAATTCTCCCGTGTTTTTTATAGCTTCCAGTGGGGTCATCTTGCTCAATTTCCTGGCTGGCAGCCAGGCAGAAATCAGTACCGTCAAAAACGAGGTTAGAATCGTGACTGCAAACACCAGCGGATGATAGGCAAAGGCAGCTTCATGCCTGCCGACAATACTATCGGCGAGAATATTGACTGCCTGGATGGCTCCGAAGGTCAAAGCGATTCCGACAAAGCTTCCGATCAAAACAGGAACCACACAAAGCATCGCCGCTTCCTGTAAAAGACAGGTGCGAATTTGCCCCGGCGTCGCCCCAATGCTGGAAAAGATGCCAAACTGATGGACACGGGCATTCATAGATACAGCAAACGAGTTATGAATGATTAAAATCAAAGACACCGACACAAGCAGGAGTACAAAGAGATAAAAAGCCATCAATAAGGGCGGATTGCTATCCTGCGGATCGTTGATGAAATAACTTGACAGCAGTGATTCATGATACGATACGGAAGTTTCCGGAACACCTAACTGCTGGGCGATAAGAGGCATATCCTGATACACAGCCCTCATGTTATCAAAGCAAATATCAACTACAAGAGTTTGATCGTCTGATAAATCCTCATTGATTATAGCCGTTTTTACATTGGCGAAATTCTCAATCTCGGACACTTTATCTTCTTCAAACGCCCCGCTGATGCGTCCCTGCCAGTTTCCTTCTTCTAAAACAACAGATTCTATTTCATAATTCCAGAAGTTATAAAACAAACCGCACAGCAAAGAAAGAAACAGGGCAGAAATAAACGCCGCAACCAGAACGGATACGCTGGAAGCCCGATTCTTTTTGATGAATCCTATCGAATAGTCTTTCCACATATTCTTACCTCCGTTTCTGATCGCCGACAATTTTCCCGTCCTCTATGGTAATAACGCGATCCGCCTCCAATGCGATCTTTTCATCATGGGTAATCAAAAGAATCGTCTGTTCCAGGTTACGGTTAGATAATTTTAGCAAGTCAATAATTTCCTCTCCGTTTTTCCGATCCAGGTTGCCGGTCGGTTCATCAGCAAGCAACAGCGCCGGGCGATAGATCAAAGAACGGGCGATAGCAACTCGCTGCTGTTGTCCGCCGGAAAGCTGGCTGGGCAGTGATTCCAGTTTATCTTCGATTCCCAGGGAATGTACAATCTGCTCAAAGTATTCTTTATTGGGTTTGCGCTTGTCCAACAGGAGCGGCATGAGTATATTTTTTCGGACGGTAAGGGTGGGGATCAGGTTATAAAACTGATAGACCAATCCGACCTTCCTGCGCCGGAAAATGGCTGCCTGGGTTCGGTTCATGGCAGATAATTCTGTCCCCTCTATCAGGACTTTCCCTTCTGTCGGCTTATCCACGCTTCCCAAAATATGCAGCAGGGTAGATTTTCCCGAACCGGATGCCCCTACGATTGCTACAAATTCTCCTTTTTGTACAGACAAGTCAATGTGATCCAACGCCACGACCTGATTGTTCCCAGAACCATATACCTTTCGGACATTTTCACATTTTAGTATTTCCATGTCACTTTCTCCTCTCTACGAAATGGTCTTGCGTACAGTATAACAAAGTAAAGTGACATCTCAGTGACTGTACATCCTTATTTCAAAACAAGCACCGCCATTTTGCAAGTTACAGGCGGTTATAGTTCCGTTCTGCAATTCAAAAATGGAACGGGCAAGAGCCAGACCAATTCCAATTCCATCTCCAACCGCACACCGGCCCCGGTAAAAACGATCAAAAAGATGCGGTAAGTCCTCTGTGTCAAAGCCCGCCCCGTCATCCCATACCTGAATTTCTACATAGAGAGGGTTGCCAGAGTAGCCACAATGGACTACGCCGCCCGGCTTGGAATGTTCCATACAATTCTTGATGAGATTGATGAGGGCTTCCATTGTCCACTCCAAATCCCCCCAAAATTCAATACAGCCATTTTCTGGAATTTCAACAGTAATATGATTTTTCCGCAATAAATCGTTCAGATTATCTGCCGCCAGATTTAATACCGTATAAAGATCGACCTTTTCCCGTTTGAGCGGCAGCGTTCCAGCATCAATTTTGGAAAGCATAAGCAGAGATTCTTCCAGACGGTTTAATCGTTTCAACTGCTGCTTTACCTGTTCTGCGTAAGCCCCCGGAATTTCTTTTTCCATAAGCTGCAACGACAAAAAGGCCGCTGTGATCGGCGTTTTCAGTTGATGTGCGATATTAGCCAGGTTCTCTGCAAAATTTTTCTTTGCGGCAACTGCTGTTTCCCTTGTTTGATAAAGCATCGTGACAGTTTTGTATATTTCGTCCTGCAAATGGGAATATTCATCTTCCTTCGCCTGTATCAATGTCCCGCCAGCACCGATATTAACCTGTTCCAAATACTCGGTCAAATCATCAATTCTCTTTCGATTTTTTCTGTGGGACAAAAAAGTTCCAGCTCCAAAAGCACAAGCAGTCACAAGGAAAAATAGAATCAGAAAAAGCACGGTATCCAGCGGGAAATCATAGCAAAAATCATCGACCCGGTATCCGTATTTTTCCAGATAATCGTTGCCTCTGAGTTCTTGTTCCGTCAATGAATGATAGTCTTTCAGAGCCGCTAATAGCTGTGGCTCTGCTTCAGGAGAATTTGCCAATATGGTTTCGCATAATGCCGAGGTGTGTTCAAATGCAATCTGCCGGTACGTGTGCAGGAAGAAAGCGGCGGTAAGTATCATGCCTGCCGCAAGAACAGCAAACGGAAAAATCAGAAGTATTTTTTGTTTCCATTTTTCGCTCATTGTGTGTCCTCCATACGGTAGCCAAAACTTCGGATCGTTTTTAGGCAGGCTGGATGATTCAGCTTTTCCCGCAATCTTTTCATTGTGACCGTCAGCGTATTATCGTTTACATAATTCCCGCTGCGATCCCAAACCTGCTCTAATAGCTGATTTCTGGTGATCGTTTTTCCCTTGTTTTCCATCAAAATCAGCAGAATGCGGTACTCCGGCTGGCTTACAACGATTTCTTTCTGCCCGTCATAGACAGCCGTTTTTTCTTTATCCAACATCAGGTCATCGCAGAATAGCTTTGTGTCGGTTACGGTTTTGGTTCTTCGCAGCAGTGCCAAAATACGGGAATACAGAACGGCAAGATCAAAGGGCTTTACCACATAATCATCCGCCCCATTTTGGAAACCAGTAACAATGTCGTGGGAATCGCCCCGAATCGTTAAATAAACAATAGGCAGAGTTTTCCATCTTTCCCGAATCCAAAGGCATAATTCACTCCCTTGTCCGTCCGGCATATTCCAGTCCAGCAAGACGATTGTAGGTAAATGACCGATTAATGCTTTCTTGACATCTGCAATTCTATCAAAAACGGCTACTTTGCAATTCTGCTGTTCCAAATATTCTTTTACAGACTTGCCAATCGTTTCGTCATCTTCCGCATAATAAACTTCAATCATGATGTTCTCCTCCTGATTGCCCGGCAGATTTTCTCCGCCCATCCAATGGCTTCGTAGCATTCTTTGGGATAAGCCAGACGGTTCCCATTTTTTCCGCTCCTGGGATACGTCCTGCGGAACAGTAGTAATTTATCCAACGGGGTGTTACTCCCCAAATTTTGCTTGCTTCTTTCAAAGTCATGTAATCCATATAGCACCTCCGTACTGCCATATTATAATTCGTACTCTCGAATAAAACAAGTTAAGCAGTACAAGTCAAGCTAATAATTATCAGAATGGCAGCCACAAAAAGGAATTCTTTGATCGTGGCTGCCATTTTTTTAATTCATCACTTGACATTGTGGCAAAGAACTTCTCACCCCGGATGAAGTGCGGCTTTTGGATAACCGGAAAGCGGTGCTGCTGGTGCGTGGGGAGCGTCCTATTTTGGATGAGAAATACGATCTGCACAAGCATGTGAATGTGAAATATACGGAGGATGGCGGTGCGCCTCCCTATGATTATGCGAAAGCACCGCTGTCTCATGAAGATGTAACCATTGATACCAGGAGACTGGATGATTATGAACTGCTCTCAGCTGAGGAAATCCTCGGAGGGGAGCAGTCTTTTTGATTGGAGGAATGCCATTGAAGAAAACAAATGAAATGCCAAAGAATCAAACAGGAAACCATACCACAGTACCGAAAGTTATGGGAAAAGGACCTAAATATCCCTTTGCCTTTTATGTGGCTCTGGTGTTGTCCATGACCGTAGGGGCAGCTCCGGTGCTTGCCGCCGGAGATCCGTTGGCGGTCATCAATAACCTGTCCACCTTTATCTTTTCCCTGATCCGGGCCATTGGTCTGATCTTATTGGGATTTGGTGTGGTGCAGGTGGGATTGAGCTTAAAAAGTCACGATCCCAGCCAGAGAGCCAATGGATTTTTGACTCTGGCAGGAGGCGTCATCATCACCTTTGCAAAAGAGATCCTGGACCTGATCGTTGGGTAGCAGGAAGAAATGGAAAGGGGTAGGGAGAGACTCTTCCTGCCCCGGCAAAGGAGGTGAAGCTGTTTGAGTGATAACTGGATCGTGCAGAACCTAAACTCTGCACTGAACACCTGGAATGAGAAACTGTCAGAAATCTGGACACTGCTTACCCAAAGCCCGGAATCTTTTAAGGGCGGGGATATTTGGAGCGTCATCACCGGGATTAACGGAGCGCTGACAGCCATTGGATATGGGTTGTTGGTCTTGTTTTTTGCTGCCGGGATTGTCAAGACCTGTGGCAGTTTTACGGACATGAAGAAGCCGGAGCATGCCCTGAAAGCCTTTATCCGCTTTGCCCTGGCGCAAGGCGCCATCATGTATGGCATGGAACTGATGACAGCGCTGTTTTCCATTGTTCAGGGGATTGTGTCTACCATCATGGCACAGTCAGGCATGACCAATGGTGGCGTGACAGAACTTCCAGCAGAGATCGTGGAGAAGATTGAAGCGGTGGGCATGCTGGAATCCATTCCTCTGTGGATTGTGACCTTGCTGGGAAGCCTTTTGATTACAGTGCTGTCCTTCATTATGATCCTTACGGTATATGGAAGGATGTTTAAGCTGTATATGTACACTGCCATTGCACCCATTCCCATTTCCACCTTTGCGGGTGAACCCTCCCAGTCGGTGGGAAAAAACTTTATCAAGTCTTATGCGGGAGTGTGTCTGGAAGGGGCGATCATTGCACTAGCTTGTATCATCTTTTCTGTCTATGCAGCCAGTCCGCCAGCAGTAGGGGATACCTCTTTGAGTGCGGTGACCATTGTGTGGAATTATGTAGGGGAACTGGTGTTTAATCTGCTGGTACTGGTGGGTGCGGTAAAAGCATCTGACCGGATTGTGAAAGAAATGATGGGATTATAGGAATAGAAAAATAAAAGAAAGAGAGCGAGAAAAATGGAAGTAAAAATGAATAAAGAAATCCGCAACTATCAGGAGTCTATGTTTATGGGACTGAACCTGCGACAGTGCATCTTTTCCCTGTTTGCCATTCTTGTGGCGGTAGGGATTTATTTTGGTCTGGGAGACTATGTAGGGCAGGAAATGACCGGGTGGCTGTGTATCTTAGGCGCTGCTCCGTTCGCAGCCTGTGGGTTCTTCCAGTACCATGGCATGAATGCGGAGCAGTTTGCCTGGGCGTATATCAAGTCCGAATTTTTATACCCCAAGCGATTGCTGTTTCAAAGCGAGGATCTGTACCATGCCTGTATGGAAGAGACGCTGGCCTTGGGAGAAAAGTCCAAAGGGGATGGCACAGCCCTTATGAAAAAAAGAGAACAGCGGGCAAGGAAAAAACAGATGAAGCAGAAAAAGAAGTCAGGAAGGAGTGGTGCGTTTGATTAAAACCTTACAGCAGGCATTAAAAATGGACCGGGAGAAGTTCAAAGTCCCAAGGTCTGTCCAGCAGGCGATTCCCATCCAGCGGATCTGGCCGGATGGAGTGTTCCAGTCCGGGACGAAATTTTCCAAATCCTTTCGGTTTTCGGATATCAACTATGCCATTGCAAGTAAAGAAGATAAAACGGAAATGTTCTTAGATTACAGTGAACTATTAAATGCGTTGGATTCCGGTGCATCTGCCAAGATTACCCTAAATAATAGAAGAATCAATAAGGAAGAGTTTGAAGCCTCCCTGCTGTTGCCGATGAAAGAGGACGGGTTGGATACATACCGGAAGGAATACAACGAAATGCTGTTATCCAAGGTCAGCGGCACCAACAACAGTATTTATCAGGAGCGGTATCTGACGGTCAGTGTCCATAAGAAGAACATTGATGAGGCAAGGACCTATTTTGCCCGTGTGGGAACGGATATCATCACCCATCTGAGCAAGCTGTCCTCCATTGGAGAAGAGCTGGATGCGGAACAGCGCCTGCAGATCTTCCGGGATTTTTTCAGGGCAGACCAGCCTCAGTGCTTCCCATTTGATATGAAGGCGTTTGCCAAACGGGGGAGCAGTTTTAAGGACTGGATCTGTCCCCAGTCCATGGAATTTTCCAAAGACTGTTTCAAGATCAACGAGCGATATGGACGGGTGCTGTATATGCAGGATTATGCCAGTTATGTCAAGGATGACATGATTTCGGAGTTATGTGATTTGAGCCGGGATCTGATGCTGTCCATTGACATTCTCCCGGTGCCAACAGACGAAGCAGTGCGTGAGATCCAGAACCGTCTGCTCGGTGTGGAGACGAACGTGACCAACTGGCAGAGACGCCAGAATGCCAACAATAACTTTTCCGCCATTGTACCCTATGATATGGAACTACAGAGGAAAGAGACCAAAGAAATGCTGGATGATTTGACGACCAGGGATCAGCGGATGATGTTCGGCATCCTTACCATGGTGCATATGGCAGACAGCAAGAAACAGTTGGATTCGGATACGGAGAGCATTTTATCCGTGGCAAGAAAACATTTGTGCCAGATGGCAACTTTGAAGTGGCAGCAAGTGGATGGACTCAATACGGTACTGCCTTATGGCATCCGAAAGATCAATGCCCTGCGTACCCTGACCACAGAGTCCACCGCAGTGCTGATTCCATTCCATACCCAGGAGATCATGCAGCCGGGTGGTATTTATTATGGGCAGAATGCGGTGAGCAAAAATATGCTGGTGGCAGACCGAAGGAAACTATTGAATGGAAACTCTTTCCGTCTTGGTGTCAGCGGTTCGGGAAAGAGTTTCTCGGCAAAAGAAGAGATTGTGGATCTGGCCTTGTCTACGGAAGATGACATTCTTATCTTAGATCCGGAGTCAGAATTCGGTTCGCTGGTGGAAGCGCTGAATGGAGAAGTGATCTCCATTTCTGCAACGTCCCATACTCATCTGAATGCACTGGATATGGATTCTGCCTATGGAAACGACAAGAATCCGCTCATTGAGAAGTCAGAGTTTATTTTGTCCCTGTTTGAACAGTTAGTGGGGGCTGGCAATCTGTCGGCAAAGGAAAAATCCATCCTGGATCGCTGTACCGCAGATGTGTACCGGGAATATATCCGAAGCGGTTATAAAAGCGAAGTGCCGACCTTGAAAGACTTGTACCGCCAGCTCATGCTCCAGCCGGAAGAAGAGGCCAGAGGGCTTGCCTTGTCTTCGGAACTGTTTATCAATGGAAGTCTCAATACCTTTGCACAGAAAACCAATGTGGATACGAAGAACCGTATCATTGCCTATGATATCCGGGAACTGGGAGAGCAGCTCATGCCTCTTGGTATGCTGGTTACCTTGGACAGTATTTTCAACCGGGTAATCCAGAACTGGAAGAAAGGAAAAACTACCTGGATCTTTGCCGATGAGTTTTATCTCTTGTTCCGGTATCAGTACAGTGCTGACTTTTTCTACCGCCTCTACAAGAGGATTCGTAAATACCAGGGATTTGTGACAGGTTTAACGCAGAACGTGGAGGAACTTTTGAAATCGGATACTGCAAGACTGATGCTGGCAAACAGTGAATTTTTGATCCTTTTAAACCAGGCGACCACAGACCGGGATGAACTGGCTTCCCTTTTGAATATTTCCGAGAACCAGTTATCCTATATCACAAATGTAGGCGCAGGAAAGGGACTGATCCGGTGTTCCGGAAATCTGGTGCCATTTGAGAACAGCTTTCCGAAGAATACGAAGCTGTACCGCTTGATGACAACGAAACCGGGAGAGTGTTAGTCGAAAAGATATTTTTTAGGGTGCTGTTGGAATTTCTTTGGCAGCATCCTTTTGGGAAGGAGGGAATGTAAATGGAAGAAGGACAAACAGTGGAAATCCAGGAAACGAGAGAACCGCTTCGGGAGCAGGGCAGTATCCGGGTATTGCTGGAGCTGTTGGAACAACAGGGCATGAATCAGGAAAAAGGGGATGTGCTCCGTATGGCAGACTATATTGATTCCATGGAAATGCAACTGGGAACCGTCTTAAAAGAATTGGGAGAGGTGAAGAAGCAACTGGGTGTGATGCAGGAAAGTAAGGTCAAACTCTTTGCGGTGAATACAATCCAGAAAGCAGAACATCAGGTGAAAACACTTCGTTTTCAGGTGGGAGAATGGAAACGAAAGTTTGTGGAACGGGCAGAACAGGCAGTAGTTGATTTTAAAGAAAAGGGGAAAGATGCCCTTGCCTGTGCGGTAAAGGGAATGCACCTTACCCAAGGCTTGCAAAAAATCCAATCGTCTCTGCATACGGTGATGCTGTCGATGGATCAGAAGATTGACCGTCTGGGGAGCATGGCGGAGGAACTGCAAGTTGCCAAAGGGCATCTGAAAAACGCATTTTTGGAAATGAACGGAAAAGATACCGCAAAAATCACAGAGCGAAATCCGGAACAGGGAATGATCTTTCAAACTCAGAAGGTGTTATTCCAATCCATGCGGAGCATCCATCGGCTGGAACAGAAAACAGAACGATTGCAACAGCAGATTGGAAAACTGGAAGAAAGACAAAGGAAACCGACATCTTTGAAAGATACCCTGCAGGAACTGAGACAGGAATCACATCCTCTGAAGCCTGGCAAAGAAGAAAAAAAGAAGGCGGCAGTTCGATAAAGAGAAAATTTTCAGAGAGAGGTGAGAACTATGAAAGAAGAAACAACGATTACCTTTTTTGCATCTGAATGCGGGGAGTTTCATGGAATGGGAGAGTGTATTGAATGTACATCTTTAAAAGAAGCATTCCGGCATTACCAGAGATTTTGCAAACGTTTCCCTCACATGGTTCCGTCTTTGGAGTTTTCCCTCCACCATGCAGACGATCCGCTGTATAACGAGGGAGAATATCCATTGGCGACCGGGGAGAAGGGAAAAGAGTTATTGTCCTATGTTCCCTATTATGCCAATCATCCGCTGGTGCAGGAAGCGGTAAAGGAACTGGAACAGCTGGAGAGCCAGCAGAAGAAATCAAAAAAGCGAGGAAGGGAACGTTAGAAAGTACAAAAGATGGGAGGTGTGTGATTGAAAGAGATCAAAGAAAAAGTGCGGGGGCAAAGTCCGAAGATCCGTAATCCTGCCTCCCGGCTTCCGAAGGAACTGGTGCGTTCTGCGATGCTGGAAGCAAAAGAAAAGTCCAGCATTATGGCAGATAAGATCGGAAGAGAAACGGGGGAGGAATCCCCGGTAGAATATGCCGGAAACCGCATCCAGCGTGTGGAACAGCGCATGGGAAGAGAAAGTGCTTCGGCAGCCTATCGTGGCGGTAAGAAGCTGGCGGTGAAAACCTATGAGAAGATAAAGGCGCAGAAACAAAAGCAGAGAGAAGCCGCGACACCCTCGTTGGGAGAGGAAAATACAAGAGGTAACACATTTACCCAGGCAGGACAGACAATGGCAAAGAAAGGGCGAACAGAAGCCACAAGAAGCATTAAGGTCAAGCCGGAAGCCGAGAAAACAATTAAGGAAGCTGGAAATCGGACGGTAAAAATAGCGCCCCGTGTGGTGAAAGCCTCTCCGGTTTCTTCCCAGAAAGTGAAAACCCAGGCAGTCTTACAGAAAAAGCAAGCACTGAAATCCATGAAAGCAGCCAGGGAAGCAAAACGGGCTGCCATGCACTCGGTTCAGACTGCCAAGCAAAGTGCAAAGGCAACTGGAAGAGGATTGAAAGCCATGGCAGAAGCTGCCGCTCATGCAGTGAAAGCTGCATTTGCGGCTCTGATGGCAGGCGGTGGTGCGGTTCTGGTTGTTCTGATTTTGATTGTAGGGATTATTGGCGGTGCAGCCTTTTTGGGAAATTCCCAGAGCAGTGAGGCGTTAAGTGCGGAAGTGTTGGCGCATACGCCCGCCATTCAAAAGTATGCCAGTGAATTTGGAATCCCGGAATATGTTCCGGCAATCCAAGCCATTATGATGCAGGAAAGCGGAGGCAGGGGAACCGATCCCATGCAGGCTAGTGAGTGTCCTTATAATACCCAGTATCCCAATACTCCCGGTGCGATTCAGGATGCAGACTATTCCATCAAGGTGGGGATACAGTATTATGCAGATTGCGTCCGGGAAGCCGGATGTGAAAGTCCCCAGGATATGGACAAGCTGAAACTCAGTTGGCAGGGATACAATTATGGCAATGGCTATATCTCATGGGCGTTGGAAAAATTTGGCGGTTACAGTGAAGCCAATGCGTTGCAGTTTTCCCAGGAACAGGCAGCCGCCCATGGCTGGTCTGGTTATGGCGATCCAGAGTATGTGCCTCATGTGATGCGGTATTATTCCGGTGGAGGTTGGTTTGCCGGCCTATTTGGAAACGGACAGCTTGTTACCATTGCGAAAAGCCAGCTTGGAAATGAAGGCGGAGAGAAGTTCTGGTCATGGTGGGGATTTACAGAGAGACAAGAATGGTGTGCCTGCTTTGTCAGCTGGTGTGCGGATCAGGCAGGGCTCATTCAAAAGGAAGCAGTACCGAAGTTTTCTGTTTGTACGGATGGTGTAGCTTGGTTTCAGGCAAAGGGGAAATGGCAGAGTGGAGGAAGTGTTCCGACACCAGGGACTATCATCTTTTTTGATTGGGATCATGACGGAGCCAGTGACCATGTAGGAATCGTGGAAAGCTGCGATGGAACTACGGTACATACGATTGAGGGAAACAGCGGAGATGCAGTAAAGCAGAACAACTATACGGTGAATTCTCAGTCCATTTTGGGATATGGACTGGTTGCTTACTAAAAAATGAGAAAAAATCAAAGAACAGATTGCATTGTAGGAGCAAAGGAACAATGCTATAATAGGGAAGCAGGCAGGGCGCACGTCCTGCCTGGTGATAAATACGAAAAGTACAATCATGAGATTGATAAAATAGAGTCATTGGGGAGTGGAATATTTGAAACGGGAAGAAATTTTTGAATATGTAAAAAAACAATATGGAACAATTCCGGAATATCTTTGGAAGAGTTCTCCTAAGAGTGCAATACTCCGGCATAAAAATGGAAAGTGGTATGCAGCTATTCTGCGAGTTGAAAAATCAAAACTGGGTTTGAAGGAGGAAGGAACCGTAGATATCATCAATGTGAAGTGTGAACCGGATATGGTTGGACTTCTGACACAGACCTACGGTTTTCTGCCAGGGTATCACATGAATAAGAAGTATTGGATCACCATGTTGTTAGATGGAAGTGTAAGTGAGGCAAAAATCTTAGATTTTCTGGATATGAGTTATGATTTGATAGATGGGAAAAAGGATTGAGTTTAGAGGTTCTGTAACGAATTTTATATAGGAGGGATTCTATTATGGACAAGAGAGAACAGATGATCCGGTTATGGTTTTCTATGTGGCTGGAAAAGAAAGATTTGGGAATGGATGATATTTTTGCAGAGAACGTGAGTTATACAGAAAGCTGGGGACCATGTTATAGCAATCGTGAAACCGTAAAGCATTGGTTTCAGGAATGGAATATGAGGGGGAGTGTAATCGCTTGGGATATCAAACAGTTTTTTCATAAAGAAAATCAGACCATTGTTGAATGGTATTTTAAAAATGTGATGGATAATGGGGATATTGAAGAATTTGATGGAATTTCATTGATTGAATGGTCAGCAGAGGATCAAATTCAATCCTTGAAGGAATTCGGCTGTAATCTTCATAACTACGATCCGTATCAAAAGAGTGATACGCCCCAATTCAGAGAAGAAAAAATTCATTGGTTTTAAAGTCAGGCAAGAGGTATAAAGTGATTTTAGCAAGTGACGAGAAGGTGTGTGGTGACATGCATCTTCTTTTTGTGTTTCAAAAGATTTTTAAGATTTCAAAAAGAAAATCATAAATTTTTCAATCTGTAACATTTCTAGGACATTTCTGTTGTAAAATAAGAATGAAAATGCTAGCAAAATTGTTGCAAAGGATGAAAAGGAATGAAACAGATTTTAATCGTAGAAGATGATGAACTTTTGAATAAAATGTTAGTTTACAACCTACAGTCAGAATCCTATGGGATTGTTTCGGTGGAAACGGTAAAAGAAGCCATGGAAGTGCTGAAGAGCCAACCGTTTGATCTGGTACTATTGGATATCAATCTTCCAGATGGAGATGGATATGCGATTGCAAAAACAATCCGGAAAAAATATAGCGATACCATTGTAATCTTTTTGACTGCAAATGACAGGGAAAGTGATGAGATCCGGGGGTATGAACTTGGAGCAGTAGATTATATCACAAAACCTTTTTCCATTTATTCCCTGCAGAGAAAAGTGGAAAATGTACTGCGTATGATGGGGCATCATGTGTCCATGCAGGATGTCTTTGATGATGGCAGGTTGTTTTTAAATTTTGCAGAGCAGACAGCTATGCTGGGTGGGAAGCCATTGACCTTATCTACTTTGGAGTTTCGGATGCTGAACCTGTTCTGTCAGAACCGCAATCGTGTATTAACGAGAAAGCAGTTGTTGGAAAAAATATGGGACTGTACAGAAAATTATGTGGACGAGCATACGTTAACGACAACGTTAAGCCGCATCCGGGGAAAGATTGAGACAGATGGAACGGTATATATCAAAACCGTATATGGCATGGGATATAAATGGACCGGAGGTGAAACAGCATGATAGGAAAGAAAACCTCTGTAAAAAAGATGTTTTTTTGGCTGACTGCCGGCATGGTACTCTCAATGACAGCAATCATATTGGTCTCCTTTTTTCTGACCAAAAATATCGCAGTGTTATGGGTTGGGCTGGCATTAACAGTCTGCGCTGCACTATGGATGCTTTTTATGGTACAACTGTTGGGAATGAGACTGTCAAATTTTACTTCTGAACTGTGCCAGATCCTGGATGACATGATGAACCGCAGTCAGGAACCTGAAAATGTATCCGACAGAGAGACGATTTTTGCCCGTATCCATCACCGCCTGGTGCGTCTGTATAATATTCTGCAGGAAAGCAACCGGAAGGTAGAAGCAGAGAGACAGGAATTACAGTCCCTGGTGTCAGATATTTCCCATCAGGTCAGGACTCCGGTGAGCAACATGAAAATGATTGTAGATACACTTTTGACAAAATCCCTGGAAGAACAGGAGCAAAATGAGTTTCTGAAAAGTGTAAGAGGACAGATCAATAAGCTGGATTTTTTAATACAGGCATTGGTGAAAACCTCCCGTTTGGAAACCGGGGTGATTCAATTAGAAAAAGAAGATCACTTTATATATGATACGTTAGCGCAGGCTATGAGCGGAATCGTATATTCCGCAGAGCAAAAAAAGATCCATGTATCTGTGGAATGTCCGGAGGATGTGCGTGTGTCCCATGACAGTAAGTGGACAGAAGAAGCGATTTTTAATCTGTTGGACAATGCGGTAAAATATACCCCGACAGGGGGAAGTGTCCATGTGTCTGTAGCGCAATGGGAAATGTATGTGGAGATAAAAGTATCTGATACCGGAAAAGGAATTTCAGAGAGCAATCAGGCATCTATTTTCAAGAGGTTTTACCGGGAAGAAGAGATTCATAATCAGCCGGGTGTTGGAATCGGTCTTTATCTGACCAGGGAAATTGTGACACAGCAGGGCGGCTACGTTACGGTGGAATCACAGGTGGGAAAGGGATCTGCATTTTCTATTTTTTTGCCGAGATAAAGAAATATATGGAGGATACTATGGCAGCTGTAAAATTAGTTTCACTTACAAAAGAATATCAAAATGGAGAAAATTATATAAGAGCCGTTGATGATGTATCCTTTTCTATAAAAGAAGGGGAGTTTATTGCAGTCATTGGTGCTTCCGGAAGCGGAAAGTCAACCCTGATAAATTTAATCAGCGGATTGGAAAAGCCAACCCATGGATGTGTTTATGTGCATGATGTAAATTTGACGCAATTATCTTTAGAAGAACAGATTTCTTTTCGCAGATGGCACATTGGTGTTGTTTTTCAAAAATATAATCTGATTCCTGCCATGAATGTGTTTGAGAATATCGTGCTTCCGGCAAAATTACTGGAGAGGACAGTAAATGAAAAAGAGGTTTTCCATTTGGCAAAAACTTTGGGGATCGAAGAGAAACTCTTTCAGATGCCGGATGAGTTATCGGGAGGACAGCAACAGAGAGCTGCCATTGCCAGAGCTGTCTACACCCATCCTACCATTCTGTTAGGGGATGAGTTGACGGGGAATCTGGATTCCAGAACCAGCGCCTCTGTTATGGAACTGTTAAAAAAGATCAGCAGGCAATATCAGCAGACCATGCTTGTGGTTACCCATGATGAAAAAATCGCTGCCATGGCAGATCGGATCATCCGCATGAAAGACGGAAGGGTGGTGGAAGATGAAAGACTATGATTATCACCGTCCGGCAGAAAAAGTGCTTTTGGATTCTTATCGAAAGCAGAACCGGAACAAAAACCGCCTTTTGTTTCTGGCAGTTGCACTTACCGTTGGAGTGATTTTCTGTATGATAAGTTTTGCCTATGGGAAGATCCAGGTGGACATCCAGAAACATATCCGGACAGATGGAATGACGGTGTCAACGTATCTTGAAAATGGTACAGAAGAAATGGCAGGACAGCTGCATACGCTTTCCTACATAGCAGAAACGGGAAAAGAAAAATTTGCCGGAAAACTATGCGATCAAACGATAAAATATTGCGACTGTGTTGTGGCAGATGAAACAGCATTTGAAACTATGCTCTGTCCGGCCTATACACAGATCATAGGAACGTATCCCAAACAGGAAAACGAAATCATGCTTTCCACCAAAACCTTAACGTATCTGGGAATTTCGGATCCAAAGGTGGGAATGGAATTAAAGCTGGATTTTTATTGGAATGATCTTTTCCAAACAAAAGGAACCGGACAACAGACGTTTCAGCTTTCCGGATATTTTACAGAATATCAGAATCAGGGGGCAAGTTTTTCCATTGCATTTTTATCCGAGAAGAAACTGAAAGAAAGCGGAGCTGGATGGAATCCCTGCAGGATACTGCTGAAACCGGAAAAGGATTCTGTCAGTGGCATACAGATGGAACAACAGTTGCAGGAAGATATCCGGTTGAAAGAAGGGCAGCGGATCGTCAGCATGGATTCGGCTGCATACCGGGCAGTGGAAGGAATGCTGGGAAGCTATGGATTTGCAGCCTTGTTCTCTTTCCTGATTCTGCTGTGTATGTTTTTGTTCATCTATAATATTTTGAATTTATCATTAGGAAAAGATTTACAGCAATATGGTCTGATGGAAGTAGTCGGGGTACAGCAGCATCAGATTATACAAGTGATATTTCGGCAGATGATGGAAGTTGTCTTGAAGGGAAGCCTTGCAGGCGTTGCCATAGGCAGTCTGGTGGTACTTGGAATCCTGCCCTCTGTCATTGGAAAACTGTATCTTGGACAGGCAGAAGAACTGGAGGGGATTTCTTTCTATCAGCCTGTGTTCTTTCTGATAGCCATTCTGCCAGTGGCAATGACTTTTGGTGTTGTGATACTTCTGGTAAAGCAAAAAATCAAAATCCTGAGTCCTCTGGAATGTATGAACTATGGAACTGGGAATGTTGCAGAGAAGAAACAAACAAAGAAAAAGAAAGCAGTTTTCCAAAGTTTTGGAAACAAGCCGGAAGTTTATCTGGCCAGAAGATATCTGTTTTACAATAAAAAGGCTTTTTTCATCACCATGATTTCTCTGACCATAGGTTGCGGCTTAGCGCTTGGATCTTCGGTGATTGTAAAGGGAGTAGATCTGCAAAACCAGTTTATGAAAGAACCTGATTTTCAAATCCGTATCACACAGGAAGCCTGCAGCACACTGATGGAAACTTCCCCGGATACAGAAAATATGGTCTTTTTCCCGAAAGAATTCTTGGAGAACATCAAGCAGACTGCCGGAAACAGCCTGCAGGATGAAACAAAGATCCAGGGATTTTACCCTATTATCGGGAAACAAGGTCGGGATAGCATCAAGTTATTAAATGACGGGGAAACCGTTCCGACTGTAATCCAAAAAATTTCTTCTTCTGAAAAAGAAAAACTGCAGGAATTTTTGAAAGAGCAGGAGATAACAGCAGACTGGGAAACATTTACACACGAAAACGGAACGATTCTTCTCCATGATCACAGAGTATCAGAATATGCAGAAGAGCAGGCATTGGAGCAGCTTGGAAATACAATAGAAGTGTATGATCTGGTTCCGGTGGGAACCGATATGTCCGATCTGCTTCCAGAGACACTGGTAAATTGCGGGTATCTGGATATTACAAAGGAAGGATTTCCGGAATTAGAGTTGTGCTGGGATGGCAGAAATACCAATCTTCTTCTTGTAACAGAGGAAACCTTTGAAAACCTGTCAGAGAATCTGACCCCACAGACCTTTGAAATGAGCTTTTCTGTAGAAAAGGAACAGGAATCCGGCTGCAAAAACAGGTTAAAGGGAATGATCCAAACAGAAAATATGGAATTTCAGTCTGAAAACGGATATGCGGAGCAATTAAATTTATTCCAGATGGAGAGTCGGTCAGACCTTTTATTAAAAGAACAGGAGTATATTCAGACCAGCAGGCTGTTGCTTCTGGTAATCAGTGGATGCCTGATCTTTATCGGGATTATGAATTTTTTAAATGTAAGGGTAACGGATATGTTACTTCGAAAAAAAGAATGTGCCATTATGAATCGTGTGGGAATGACCAGAAAGCAGTTGCAGCGGATGTTCCTTGCGGAAGGAATGTTTACCTGGCTGTTGCTGAGTGCTCTTCTGGTAACAACGGGAACGCTGTTGACAGGCGGGATTGGATGGTATATGAAAACAAAGATTTCTTATTTTGTATTCTATTATCCGCTGAAAGAAATGGTTGCTCTACTGATGATTTTACTTGCAGGCAGTATTCTGGTACCAGGAATTTTCTTAAAAAAGTTTTATGGAAAAGCGGATACTAAATAATTGGAGGGAATTGAATGATGTATCAAACCGTTTTAATAGAAAATATTACTACTGAAAATGTAACTGAAAAAATAAATGCTAAACTTATAGAAATGGAAAAACAAAGCTACAAACTTGTAACCATGTCATTTTGGGGAGCTGAAAAAGCTGTCTTGGTTTTCAAAAAAGGATTAAAAGGCAGTTTGCTTTGATATTTCTGACAAATTATGGTTTTAAATGTTCGGATTTTATAACAATTCCGTTTAAAATTTTTTCGTTTTGTTCTTTGTTTCGGACATTTCTGAGACATTTAAAGTTTATAATGGTGGCATCAATTAGGGAGGTGGATACAACTATGATATGGCCTTTTGAGAATGACACAAGTGTTATTATAAAAAAATTGGCAAGGAGAAGTTTCAAAACCAGCAAATTACGGAATGCTGTTGCAGTAATAGCGATTATCTTAACATCAATGCTGTTTACCGCTGTCACAACTTTATGCATTGGAGCAGCTCAGTCGATACAAACAGCTATTTTTCAAATACGGGGGAATAATCAACCTACTGATGTATCTGTAAATTGGATTGTGATAATATCAGCTTTGCTATTTATTATAATTTTTGTGATAACAGGATATTTACTTATTCATAATATATTTGAAATTTCAGTTGTTCAGGAAATTAAGAAATATGGACTGCTAAGAACAATTGGAACCACTGGGAAACAGATTAAGCGTATTATCTATAGGCAAGCGTTTTGGCTGTCTATCATTGGCATATCTATCGGATTGATTTTAGGATATACGGTAGGGATACTTATGCTTCCATGGGTTCTTAATTTTATGAAAGGAGAGTATCATAATCTTTCTGTGAACCTTAGGTTTGATCCGATTATTTTTATTATTGCTGGGATATTTAGTGCAATAACTGTTTGGATAAGCATAAAGAAACCATTCAAAATTGCTGCTACAATTTCTCCCATAGAAGCAAGCAGATACTATGAGAAAAACAACAATCGTATTCATAGCAGAAACGATTTTTTTTCTAAGAGTAGAATAACAGAAATGGCATGGAGAAACTTAGGCAGAAATTCAAAGCGTACAGTATTTATTGTCATGTCAATGATACTCTGCATTATTCTCTTAAACAGTGCAATCGTAATCGGCAATAGTGTTGATGTTGAAAAATATGTATCTTCTGTTACATCGTTTGATTTCGTTGTTGCAAAACCAAATACGTTTTCTAATGTGCAAGGATATCGATTTAAAGATGATTCTGTTAGTGAGCAAATCGTGTCTGATATTGAGAAAAATATACCTGTACTGAACGGTAGTCGTATTTATAAAAACACTTTAGATGATGATAGTATTACTTATGATTATGGAAGTTCCGTAACAGAAATATTGGATGAATACACAGAAGACGAACATCTTATAAGAAGTGGTATGGTTGATGGAAGGACTTATCCAGTAAAACTTGGAGCCGATTACCGTCCTCTTTGTAATGTTTATGGGGTAGAACATGCAATACTTCCCAAATTGAATTTTATCGAAGGAGAAACAGATATACAACGACTAGATTCATATTTAAAAAGTGGAAATTATATTATAGAAATTTCAGCAATTAATCCAAATGAATCTCCAGAATTTTTATGCCCTCTTAATCAGGAAGTTTCCATTTATAAGAATGGAATTCCGTATAAAACAGTTTCAGTAATTGCACATGCAACTGTTGACTTTTCATTGGTGGAATCTCCTGGAAAGAATGTTGGTTACACCGATGTCGGTGGAGATTGTCCCATTTTTTATATGAGCAATAAAATGTTTCGAGAATTGTATAATGATCCAGCGATAATGAGTTATGTGTTTGATGTGGAAAAAGAACACTTCTTAGCAGCAAACGAGTACATCAATTCTTTGAATTCCGTTGAATATACATCTTCCGAAATCCTTGCACAAACTATGAACGGATTGAAACAAACGATTTTCATCATTGGGGGACTTATCGGTTTTCTATTAGGAAGTATTGGACTTGTTAATTTTTCTAATATAATCATAACCGGTATTATAAACCGTCAACGGGAATTTGCCACATTGGAAAGCATCGGAATGACTAAAAAACAAGTCAACAACTTGACCGTTTTAGAGGGATTGTTTTATGCACTTATGATTTGCTTAGTAGGTTTGCCACTTTCGTATATTATTTCCAATACTGTTATTCCTGTTTTTTTCAATCAACCCGATTTATGGCTGTTTACCATAAAATCTACGGTTTTCCCATTGATATTAGAGGGAATCGTTATTTGTATTGTTGCTGTTATAGTTCCGTATATTTCTTTACATTATTTTAGAAAATCAAGTATAGTAGCTCGTTTAAGAAAAATTGAGTAATTTTTGAAATGTCCGAGATTTGTAACAATTCAGGCTGAAATTCCTTGAATTTGTTACTGGTCTCGGACATTTCTGAGACAATTGTGTTTTATAATAAACCTATCGAAAGAAAAGAAAGGAGCTTATAGAATATGAGTATTTTACAGACAATCGATTTAAAAAAATATTATGGTACAGAACCGAATATTACAAAGGCACTGGATGGTGTGAATTTTTCTGTGGAAGAAGGAGAATTTGTAGCGGTAGTAGGCACTTCAGGTTCCGGAAAATCCACGATGCTTCATATGATGGGAGGTCTGGACACGCCTACCAGCGGAAGAGTTATTGTACGTGGAGAAGAACTGGCAAAGAAAAACGATGAAGAGCTGACGATTTTCAGGAGAAGAAATATTGGTTTCATTTTCCAAAATTATAATCTGGTTCCGATTTTGAATGTTTATGAGAATATTGTCCTTCCGGTAGAACTGGATGGAGATACGGTAGATCAGGGATTTATGGACGAGGTGGTTCATATGCTGGCTCTGGAAGATAAACTAAAGAATATGCCGAATAACCTCTCAGGAGGACAGCAGCAGAGAGTTGCGATTGCAAGGGCTTTGGTTGCAAAGCCTGCGATTGTGCTTGCCGATGAACCTACAGGGAACCTCGACTCGAAAACCAGTGCAGATGTTATGGGATTGATCAAACGGACCAGTTATGAGTTTCACCAGACGGTGGTAATGATTACACATAACAATGAGATCGCCCGACTTGCGGATCGGATTGTCCGGATTGAGGATGGAAAGATTGTAAGTTAAGGAGGCGATCATATGACATGGCCTTTTGAAAACAATACCAACGCTATTACAAGAAAACTGGCAAAGCGAAGTCTACAGGCTGATAAGAGAAGAAATATTTTTCTGATTGTGACGATTACATTAACAACTGCTCTTTTGTCTGGTATATTTTTTACTGTTTTTGCAGAACAACGTAAGATGTTATCAGATCTTCGAGGACAGTATCAAACAGTAGTAATGGAAACAACACAAAAAGAAATCGAACATCTTTCTACGCAGCCTGAAATTGAGCAGTGGGGACTGTCAAAAGATTTTGGATCAGCCCGGTATCAAGATAGTACTCTCGTAGTGGGATATGCGGATAAGGGTTGGATGAAGTTAGGGAAAAAACCTTCTTATGTTGGAAATTTCCCGGAGAAAGAACAAGAGATTATCGTAGAACAGGCCTTTTTAGATTATTTTGGATTGCCACAGGAAACAGGACAGACAATTCGTTTGAATTTAGGCAACGGAGATCAGGATTATATCATTTCTGGTATTTTGCAAAAGGAAAATAATTCCAGAATGTTTTCTGTTATAGTGTCAAAAGCTTTTTTAGAAGCACAGGCAAAAGGAGAGCCGCTTTATGAGTTCCGTTTTCGATTCGTAGGTGCAGATCGTACAGATATGGATGCGCTGAAATCAGATATTGCAGCTTTTTTAGCAGATCATAATATTCCTGAGAACCGAATTTTTTACAGTTCCAATTATTTTGATATTCGCAGTTTTCAATCCGATGGTGTATATGCTTGTATTCCCATTGCACTCATCTTTTTAGCTGCTTGCGGATTAGTTATTTATAGCATTTTCTTTATTTCCATCCGGGGAAAACTTCGAGAATATGGAAGATTAAAAGTTTTAGGAACTACTCCTAAACAGATCCGAAAAATTATCCAGAGAGAAAGTTTCCGGTTATCAATTTGCAGTATTCCAATAGGCATTGCAATCGGTGGAGTGGCAGGCTTCGTGGAGGCTCCAGATTATTGGGATTGGACTGCGAACGTTATAATTGCTTTGGGCGTGATGTTCTTTATAGAACTTATTGTGAGAATTTCTTCTCATGCGCCTATCCGACTTGCGGCAAAAGTATCGCCAATCGAGGCAGTCCGAGCTAGTGGCTATCAGGCAGAATGTTCAAAGAAAACATCTCAAAAATCTGGAAAACAACTGTCACCAAGTTATCTGGCTGTTATGAATTTTCGTCGGAATCCTAAAAAAGCAGTACTAACGCTGCTTTCCCTTGGAATGGCAGGAGTCTTTTTGTTCAGTACAGCAACTGTAGTTCATTCAGTCAATACCAAAAATATGGCTGCTGTTCAAATGTATGAAAAATGTAATTATACGATTCAATGGGAAGCGGACTTGGAAAAGTTTCCGGAAATTAGTCGGAATAATCCTTTAACTCCACAGCTTAAAGAAAAAATTTTAGCAGTAGATGGAGTGAAATCTATAAATTCCCGTACTTCTGCCTCAGCTTTTGTGTCATTGCCAAATGGCGCTGCCGCAGATTTTTATCTGCACACCTTTACAAGAGAGGAAGAGCAGGAATTGCTTCCTCCAGAGATGGTGTTGGAGGGAACTGCTGATTATGATGAATTAGTCAAAAATCATGGAATCGTTGTAACCGATGATATTGAGAAGCCTTTGTCTACGATGTATTCAGGATATCAGCCTAAAATAGGTGATACACTGACTTTTCAACCTTATGGTGGAGAACCTATGGAATTTACGGTCATGGGCATAGCGAACGGCAAAAATATTACAAAGACTACGGGGATAGGACTGTTCAGCGTACCAGAGGATTTGGCTAAACAGCTTTATCCAGATATAAAAAATATGGAACAGGTTTGGAATGTTTTTACAGACAAAGATACGGATACTTTGCGTAAAGAACTTTATTCACTGTTAGACGATCCACTACTGAATATTATTTCCCGGTCAGATTATGCCGAACAGCTAGAAGCCCAATTCAAAAATATTATGATGTTTATCTACGGACTTCTCGCTTTTCTGTTTTTCTTCTCTCTGGTCAATCTGATCAATACGTTAATGACCAATTTGATTGCAAGACAGCAGGAATTTGGAATTTTACAATCAGTAGGGTTATCCGATAAACAGCTTTCTAAAATGTTGACCATGGAATGTTTCTGCTATGTAGCCGTAACCTTGTTAATCACATTGATCGTAGGCGGTTTGGCTGGCTTTTTGTTAGTGATAATTTTAGGGAGAACAGAAATCTTCGGACAATTAGTATATCAGTTTCCGATCTGGGAATTGCTTGTTTTTGCTGTACTACTTATGTTCGTGCAGGCACTTTACTCAATATACGCCATCCGTTCTATACGGAAACAATCATTAGTAGAGCGAATTAAAATAACAGAATAAGGAGGTGGCAGGCTATGACTTGGCCTTTTGAAAATAATACAAACGGAATTGTCAAGAATCTGGCGAAGAGAAATTTAAAAAGCGAAAAGCGAAGAAATATCATGGTAATAATATCGGTAGTTTTAGCCGCTTTTTTAATCAGTCTTTCTGGTTTGGCTGGAGTTTCACTGATGCAAACAGAAAAGAAGAAAGTGATGGATACTTACGAAGCAACTTATGTACAGGTAGATGAAACACATATAGAAGAGTTAAAACAGGTACCAGAATTTGCACGTGTGGGAGAATACTATATGTACGGGGAGGAAGTTTCTACACAAGGATTTAAGGGATTTTTTGCTTATACGGATAAGGAAACTCTATATATGGCACGTTCCCAAATGAATTTGGCAGATGGAGATTTACCGGAAGAGAAAAATGAAATTGTAGTAAGTAAAGAATGGCTTTCAAAATTTTTCCCAGACTGTCATATCGGTGATTCAGTTACCTTGGATACGGAAAGTTTTTCGGGTGAGTATACTATTTCAGGTATTTTAGATACAACAGGGCAAGAAAAACAAAATATTTACTCTTTTCTTATCTCCAAAGAAATGCTGGAGCAGTGTACAAAGTATGAACCTGACGGATACTTTGCCTATGTACATCTGAATCATGTAAATCAGTTAGACGGAGAACTTATCAAATCTTACGTTCAGAAGATTAAAGAGGAGTTGCAGATACCTGGAGTCGGTTTTCATGATGCTTATTTCCGTTATATTGACGGAGACATTTCCATGGAGAATGTTTTGTTGCTTATGGCTTTTGCAGGTATTGTTTTGGTAGGTGGCTGTGTTGTAATTCAAAGTATTTTCCGTATTTCCATTATTGATAAAATAAAAAGCTATGGTCAGCTCCGGACTGTTGGTGCTACCAAAAAGCAGATTATGCGTATTGTAAAAAAAGAGGGACACTCTTTGGGATGGAAAGGCATGTCTATCGGGATTTTACTTGGTTTAGGAGTGACACTTTTGTTATTTCCCAAAGGTTTTTCTCTTTCAGGCTATCTTTTAGTGATTGGATGTACAGTATTGATCTGCTGGACCATGATTTGTCTGTCTATCCGAAAACCTGTGAAATTAGCCGCAAATATCTCACCAGTTGAAGCAGTTCGTTTTACTTCCCTTCAAAAGAAGATAAAAAATCGGGCGAAGAGAAAAAAGATTAGCCCTTGTTCTCTCGGAATGCTGAACTTTCGCAGGGATTGGAAGAAAACAGTCAGTATTGTGTTTTCGCTAAGTTTGGGCGGGATTCTGCTTTTGGCTGTTAGTTCTTTGTTGCTTCTGCAATCCCCGGAAAAAATGGCAAGACAGCATTTCAAAAATGGGGATTATAAGATTTACATTGATTCGGATCGGGAACATATTGATCTTCTCAAACAGGGAAATCCATTGAATGAAGAATTGAAACAGGAAGTTCTGGGGATTGATGGAGTAGAAGATATTCTGGTTACAAGGAAATCTGCAAGTTATGGAGCTACTTTTGGTGGAATTACTGCTCGCGGTACTTGCGACATGATTACTAACGAAAATAAGGAACTTCTGGCACAAGCTGTTGTAGAAGGAAGTATGCCGGGCGACAATAGTATTTTATTGAAAGACGATTATCGTGATTTTGATGGGAAAGAGAAATTGGGGGAAACCATAGAACTTTCATTGGGAGAGAAAACAATTCCTGTAACCATATCAGGATTTTTTGATGGGGAAAAAACTGATTTTGCCAGTGGACATGGTCCAATCGGAGTGGATGGACCAATGATGTTTTTGTCGGAAGAACTGTTTCAGGAATTAATACCAGATGTAACTAATTTTGATTACTCTTGGGACATTGTCTGCGATCCGGAGAAATCCGAAAAAGTGGGAAAGGCTTTGGAGAATCTTGTTGTTTCGCATACCGATATTGGCTTAGATACCTTTGAGGATAAGGTAGATAGTTATGGGTATATGGATGTAGCATATGGTGTAATGCAGGTGATTTCATGGTTCATCTTTTTGTTTGGTGTGATCAACCTTATCAATACAACACTTTCTAATCAATATTCGCGCAGACAAGAAAATAGCGTGTTGCGTTCGATCGGGTTAGCGCCGAAACAATTAGCGCAAATGACGGTATGGGAAGGAATGGGGTATGTGGTTAGCAGTATTTTGCTTATGCTTGCCATTGGACTGCCAATTACGCTTCTGGTATGGAGAAAATTCAGTATCAGTGCTTACGCTGGACGAATCCTTCCTTACGAATTTCCATGGTTGCAGATGGGAGTATATGTAGTAGTACTTGTGACAGTAGAGCTTATTTTATCTGTTTGGACAATCCGCAGACAGAAAAAACAATCCCTGATTGAACAAATGCGGTCAATGGAATAAGAGAAAAGTGCTTTTGCTGAAAAGTGTGGAATATTTCAGCAAAAGCATTTTTTTATGGAAAACATTTTTTCCTGAAAGAAAATAGGATATAATCAATCTATGTTTTGGAATGATGAACATCAGAAAAACGGTATTTAGGACATTTCTGTAACATTTGAGGTTTAAAATAGCGATAAGTTTAGAAGATGGGAAAGGAAGAATCTGGATTGAGGAAAATTTTAATTGTAGAAGATGACAAAGTATTAAATAAAACGCTGGCTTATAATCTTACTGCAGATGGTTATGAAGTAGCCTCTGCATACAGTTTTCAGGATGCAGTAGAACGATTGAAAAAGAGTGAATTTGATATTGCTCTGTTGGATATTAATCTGCCGGATGGGAACGGTCTGCATTTATGTGATGAGATCAGAGGAAGAGGGCAGCATACCTATATTATGTTTATCACAGCAAATGATAAAGAAGGTGATATGCTGAAAGGCTATGAAGCCGGATGCACAGATTATATTACAAAACCATTTTCAGTGATGGTTCTCTGCAAAAAGGTAGCCGCTGTTTTTGCAAATATGGAATTGCGGACACCAAAACATGACGTGTTTGAGGATGAAGTTTTGAAAATTGACTTTTCCGAGCAGAGTGCAGTTCTGGAGGGCAAGGCGATAGAGTTTACACCTAAAGAATACCGTACCTTATTTTTGTTTGTAAAAAATCCGCACATTATATTAACGAAGCGGCAACTGATTGAGAAATTGTGGGATGTTGATGGGGATTTTATCGATGAGCATACGCTTACTACGATCATCAGCCGCATTCGCAAAAAGATTGAAACAGATGAGCGAAAATATATTAAAACTGCTTACGGAATGGGGTATCAATGGATAGGCGGTGAATCACGATGAAATTACAGAATTTATCAACCAGAACTTTTCTGCGGCTGATCGTGGGAGGCGCTTCTCTGACCTCGATTCTTTTGTTGTTCATCCTTTATGCCTTCACAAAAGATATAAAGGTGATACTTGGCGGTTTCAGTGTGATGATTCTTCTATTTTTCTGGGGTGTAATCTTTTTGCATTATTTTCAAAAGAAACTATCGGTATTTACAGATGGGCTATGTCGGACATTAGATGAAATGATGGATAGTACCGTTCGGCCGCAGATAAATTATGAAGCGGAAACGCTGTTAGCGCGCATCAGCCATCGCCTGGAAAGGCTATATCATGTGATGCAGGAAACCAGGCATAAAGTAGAGGAAGAAAAAGCAGAATTACAGTCTTTGGTATCTGATATTTCGCATCAGACCAAAACACCGATAGCAAATCTAAAAATGCTCAATGACACGATGCTGACCAGAAAGATTTCAGAAGAGACACGTGAGGAATTTTTACATGCTACTGCCAGTCAGTTAGATAAACTGGATTTTTTGATTCAGGGAATGGTGAAAACATCACGATTAGAGACGGGTGTGATCACCCTGGAAAAGAAAGAAACAGCTATTGCGGATACACTTGTCGATGCGATCAATGGGGTTCTTGCTCCTATGGAAAGAAAACATTTTCATTTATCTGTAGACTGTCCTGAAAATTTAACAGTTTCACATGACAGCCGCTGGACTTCGGAGGCTTTGTTTAATCTTTTAGATAATGCAGTAAAATATACACCGGAAGGCGGTAATATTCACGTAACGGTACAGGACTGGGAGATGTATCTGGAAATTGCCGTAACGGATACGGGAAGAGGCATTCCGGAAAGTGTCCAGGCAACTATTTTCAAACGATTTTATCGGGAAGAAGCTGTACATGATGTGGATGGGATTGGAATAGGATTATATCTGGCACGTGAGATTATCACTATGCAAGGTGGCTATATTACAGTTGAATCAGAAGAGGGAAAAGGTTCAACTTTTTCTACATTTCTTCCCAAACGATAACAATCGGGCGGTCTGTTTATCAGGCTGCCTTTTAAAATATTTTAGAAAAAAAGAATTCTAGGACATTTCTGCAACATTTGGGAGTTAGGATAATGGCGAAAGGAGTGAATGGATATGACTTTACCATTTGAAAATGATACCAGCGTTATTACAAAAAAGTTGGCAAAACGCAATGTATCTTCAAATCGTATTTTCTGCTTTTTTAATGTTTTGACCATTGTGCTGGCAATTAGTTTGATTGTGGGAATCTCCTTATTCCAACAAGGCAGCAAAATTAGTGAACAAAAGATTTTGAATCAAATGCAGCAAGTTACCATCGGAGGGCTTACAGCAGAACAGATAGAAGTTCTGAAAAAAGAACCTGATCTTGAAGATATTGTACCCTATAAGCATAGCGATAGTTTTCTGATGGATGGGATCAAATTTGAAGCGGTTTATATGCCGACTGGTTTTGGAATTATAAAATCCTATGAATTAGTCAGTGGAGCCTGTCCAGAACAGTACAATGAAATTGTAATCGATAAAAATGTTCAATTAGAGCTGGGGTATCAGCTAAATATAGGAGATACCATCACATTACCAACGATGGGGAGTAAAACAGAGGATTTCATAATTACTGGTTTTACTGATAATGTGGAAACAGGAACATTTTTCTTTTATGTCTCCCCTGCGTATGCAGAGCGGGGCGTGTTATTATCTGATATTCCATATAGTGCCTTGATTCGTGTAAATGGCGCAACGGAAATGGGACTTATTGATTTTGAGAATACGGTATATCGTTTGGCTTCATCCCAAGACATAAGTAGGAATCAAATTTATTTTAATAGTAAATTTTGTTCCTCGCTTATTAGTGGATCAGGAATGAGAGGTGTTCTTTTAGCTGCTCTTTTTATTGCATTTTCAAGCGGAATTGTCATATACAGTGTGTTCTACCTGTCGGTATCAAATCAAGTGTCGCAGATTGGACAGCTCAAAACTATTGGTATGACAGAAAAACAAATTAAACGGATGATTCGTAAAGAAGGGTATCGTTTTTGCCTACTCGGAATACCTGCCGGTATTACAGTTGGTATTATATTTGCATATTTGTTAGAGCCGAATGGAATAACGATTATCAATACCATAGCCACAAGTATTTTCGCAATAATATTGGGAATTATCGTCGTACAAATTTCCGTTTATAAGCCTGCCAAAATAGCTTCAAATATTTCTCCTATTGAAGCATCAAGATATGTTGTAGATGCTCAAGAACTAAAAGAAAGTAAAGTGTGGAACAGAAAAAATCATATTCGCCTCTCACCCTATTCTTTGGCCGTATTGAGTGAAAAGCAGGATCGAAAAAAACACAATTTGACGATTGTCTCGCTTGTAATCGGTGGGATTTTATTTATGGTGGGAGCCACCTTTATATCATCATGGAATCCAGACTCCTTTGCAAGAATGGGGAATTTGGAAGATGGAGAATATTATATTACGATTAACCACAATACATTAGTCAATCCAAAACCCTATGGTATTTCAGAGTATCAAGTTGATACGCCTTTTTCGCAGGAACTCATGGAAGAATTGAAACAAATCTCAGAAGTTAAAGAGATTTATGCTACGGAGAGAACAGCGGCTATTATTGAGTATCATGATGAACAATTAGAAATTCCCATTATTCCGATTACGCCTGATAATCAGGAGGAAATTCTGAAAACGCTTCCTGTTGATTGGACATACGAAACATTAGTCGAACAAGACGCTATGGTTATATTAGGGACAAGCGTACAGGAAGAAGTCTATCATACTTGCCCGTCAACAGGAGAAAAAGTGACATTACGATGGTTTGATGGAACTGAACACAGCATAGATGTTTTGATTGCCGGTACTTCCGCAAAAAGTATGAATGAGGGCTTTTATCTTCCAAAAGAAACTATAGAAAAGTTGTGGGGCGATATGGATTTAACAGCTTCCTTAACTTTGTCTGTACCTGAATATGAAAAAGTGGGTAAATCAGTAGAAAGTAAATTAAATAAAATACTGTCCCGACATCCTGATTTGGTAATGGAAACATTACAAGAGGTAAAAGAATCTTCGGCAAATACGATTCATAATACTGGCGTACAAGTTTATGGGGTATCTGCCTTTGTCATTATGTTTAGCATTTTTAATCTGACAAACACCTTGATTAGTCGTATCAGTACAAGGAGAAAACAATTTGGAATATTAGAGTCTATCGGTATGACAAAAAAACAGATAAAGAAAATGCTGTTGCATGAAAGTGTCTTATTGATTATTCCATGTTTGATTATTACAGTTGTGGCAGGAAATTTGATGGGGTATTTGTTGGTGAGGATATTGTCTGCGAATGGCTTAACTTATTTTCAATATACTTTTCCTTTTATTCCATTACTAATTTATGGTACCTGTATAGTAATAATATCCGTTGCAATTTCTGCTATCTGTCTAAAAATTCAATGCAGAAATTCATTGGTGGAACGAATCAAAATGGCAGACTAATATTCAAATGTCTGAGCGTTGTAACACTGTACTTCAATTTTTATTATAATGGCCTTAACCATAGAGCAGAAAGCATTGAAAGGAGTCTTTGAATATGAGTATTTTACAGACAAAGGATTTAAAAAAATATTATGGCACAGAACCGAACATTACTCGTGCTTTAGATGGTGTAAATTTTTCTGTTGAGCAAGGAGAATTTGTAGCAGTGGTGGGAACTTCGGGTTCCGGAAAATCCACGATGCTTCACATGATGGGAGGATTGGATACTCCAACATCAGGAAGTGTGGTCGTAGCAGGGAAAGAATTGGCTAAAATGAATGATGAGCAACTCACTATTTTTCGTAGGAGGAATATTGGTTTTATCTTCCAAAATTATAATCTGGTTCCGATTTTAAATGTCTATGAAAACATTGTTCTTCCGGTAGAGTTAGATGGAGATATCGTAGATCAGAAATTTATGGACGAAGTGGTTGCTATGCTGGGATTGGAAGATAAGCTAAAAAGTATGCCGAATAATCTTTCCGGTGGTCAGCAGCAGAGAGTGGCGATTGCAAGGGCTTTGGTTGCTAAACCTGCAATTGTGTTGGCCGATGAACCTACAGGCAATCTTGACTCGAAAACCAGTGCAGATGTTTTGGGATTGCTTCAGAGAACCAGCAGGGAGTTCGATCAGACGTTGGTAATGATTACGCATAACAATGCTATTGCGCAGCTTGCTGATCGCATTGTGAGGATTGAAGATGGAAAAATAGTAAGATAGGAGTTGATTTCTATGACACTACCTTTTGAAAATGATACAAAAACCATAATAAAGCGTATTTCAGGCAGGAATATATCGGCAAATCGAAAAAGAAATATCTTTATTGTTTTGACGATTGCACTTGCCAGTGCATTACTGTCTGCCATTGTCCTTTATGGATTTGGAGTGCCGCAGGAAACACAAAAACTTAATCAAAAGACAGCGCAGATCGTATATCATGCTATTTCTGAACAGCAGGGGAAGGAATTGTACAATCAAAAAGAAATTGCGTGGGTGGGAGAGTTTTTTAATGCATTTTCTGAACAGGTAAATCATTCAACCGTTAATTTTACTTACGCAAATGCAGATATGCTAAAATCGCAAAGTATGCCCTATTCGGGAGATTTACCAACTTCGGAAGATGAAATTGTAGTGCAGGAATCCTTTTTGGATAGCTTGGGCTATTCCAATGAATTGGGACAGACAATCAACATTCCGTTTTCGGATGGCACTACCCACGATTTCAAATTAACGGGAATCTTAGATGTGAAAACGGGAGATATTGGACGCTATACCGCCATTATATCAAAAGAACTGGCAGAGCAGCAGTCTGGAAGTAATATAGTAATGGATTACTATATCGGTTTGAAGAATGCTAAAAATATGAGTGAAGGAGAAACTGCCAGCTATGCAAATGCTCTGGCACAGCAATTAGAAATTTCCAACGAGAATGTGATTGTTCGTTCTACCTATTTCAATTTAAAGGATGAAAATCGTGGAAGTGATATGCTGTTTTATTTCTTGATCGGCTTTATAACTTTCGTTGGCTCCGGCATTGTGATTTATTCGATTTTTTATATTTCAGTGGCAAGCAGTATTCGGAATTATGGACAGCTTCGCACCATCGGAACAACAAAGCGACAGATTAAAAAAATGGTTTATCGAGAGGGAAAATTGCTGGCTGCTATTGGTATTCCGATAGGTTTGGTGATTGGAAATGTAATCGGCTATCTTCTGGTTCCCGATGGCTGGTACGGGCTGACTACTTTCAGTGTGACAGTTGGAGTTGGGCTTTTTGCATTTATGATTGTGATGCTTTCCATTCACGCACCTGTAAAAAAAGCGGCGGCGGTCTCTCCCATGGAAGCCTTGCGATATTCCGATTATCAGGGAAAGATGAAAGAAAGCTCTGTGCTGCACCGTAATATAACCCCTGCTTCACTTGCTAAAAGGAATCTGTCCAGACAAAAGACAAAATCCATTTTAACAATACTTTCCCTTTCCCTTGGCGGAGTGTTAGTTGTATTGATTTCCACCATGTTGATTTCTTATGATGGCGCTGCAGAGGCGAGAGGAAGGGAGTTTCCTGTTGGTGAATTTAACATTCAGCTTAACGCAAATCAATCTTGGGATACCGCCGATGTTTCTTTGGCTGGATTGCAGCAAAAGGATTTACTAAATGCCGATCTTGTAGATGCAATAGAGTCTATAGATGGCGTTACAGGAACCAAGCGCTGGTATTACACAGACGCAGAATATCGTGTCAATGATTATGATGACAACTGGATTTACGGATTTGCAAAAGAAGATGTTTCCGTATTGGAAGAAAACTTGATTGCCGGAACCGTTGATTACCATGAATTGGTATCAAAAAATGGCATCATTTTGATAAACGATACAGCAGAAAATTTATCACTGTCCGCACAACTTGGTGATGAGGTCGAAGTTGATTTTTTAACGAAGGCTGGACAGACCATAACCAAAAGCTATACGATCATGGGAATTGTCAGCAATTTCAGTCACCCGGCATTTAATATGTGTTTTGCTATGTCAGCAGAGCTTATGAATGAAGCGTGCGAAATGGATTGTTCTGGAACGATATCGGTAATAACGGAAACCGATAAAGCTGATACGATTGAAGCTTCCTTAAATCAGCTGATAGATGGAAATAGTGATTTGGTCATGGATACCATAGAAGAAAGTATCACTTATTACAGCAGGAATCAGCAGCTTTCCTTTGGAGCATTGCTGATTGTAGCCATCATTGTTGTGTGTTTTTCTTTCATCAACCTTGTGAATACGACAATTACTAACTTTTTATCGCGAAGGCAGGAAATAGGAATGTTACAGGCGATTGGCTTAAGTAAAAAGCAACTGATGAAAATGCTGTGTTATGAGGGAGTGCTGTATTCCGCTTTTGCTACACTTGTAACCTTGCTTTTGGGAGCTGGACTTGGTTTTCTATGCGTACAGGTAGTTAAAACAATGAATCCATATTTCGATTATTCATTCCCTTGGCTGGTTATCTTGCTATATTTGGCAATCCTGCTGATTGTACAGTTTATCTTGATTTCTTATACAACGGGAAATCTGAGAAAACAATCTCTTGTTGAGCAGATCAGAGTGACGGAATAATTATTACATGAGATTGGCGGGCAGATATATTTCAAAAGAACTTTTGTAAATAAAGCCCGCCATTTTTAAGTTGCCATGCATGCGATAAAACAGTCCGGTGGACTGTTTTGAGTATTTTTGAGATATGGAAGAGAAGAAAGTCCTATAAATAAAAAATGGGAATGAATCAATGGATTCTTGTGTGCCATTATAGAAATTTATTTGATATGAAATTTCAATAAATGTGATAATTATTATGATTTAGGACATTTCTGTGACATTTGTGTTTTACAATTAAGCTATAGAAAAGAGGTGTTCTTATAATGAAAAGAAAGTATGAAGTTATTGGTATTGTGATCGATACAGAAAAAGAAGCACAAAAATGTTCATTTTTATCCGCTGTATTGGATTGTAAAATTGAAAACTTTGCAAAAATTACTGATTTTTTTTTGGGGGGGGGGGAAGATAGAAAGGTAAGGGAATATTTTTCTAATCTTCCCACATTAAAAAAAGATCCACTTTCAGTTCAAGCGATGCTGGAACTTGCAGGTTTGGAAATGAAAGAGAATTGTGGAATAGAAGAATTGACATTGGGAGAGAAAAAATTACTGCTTTTGATAAAACTTGTTGCTGATACCTCAAAACAATATATATTTCAAAGTTTGTTTCAAGATATGGAAGAAAACGAGGTTCAAAGCGCCGTAAGATTAATAGTAGAGATGTCAACTTATATGAATGTAATTCTGCTCAGTTCATCCTCAGAAGGGTATGAAATCTGTGATAGAGTGATTCAGTGGTCTGGGAATGATGGAAGAGGACACATTGCGCGCAGTAAAATCAAAGATATGTGCATCATGCCGCCTTTTGTTATGCGCGATATATTGAAAGTAATAAGGGCAAGTGAAACTGCTGAAGTTGTAATTCCTTTATGGGAAGTGATTCCCGGAGAGTATGAGGAATATGCACATCAGGTCTTAAATTCGAATGCAGGAAAGAAAGGATTTGTTTACCGTTATATTTCTCATAGACCTTTTAGAAGTGGAGATATTTATTGGATTATGGAGCATCAATTGCAGGAGCTGGAAGTTGATGGCAGACCATGTTTTGAAAAAGTGAGTCTCATGGCAGATGAAGCAACCATTAATGTAACGTGTAGTGAATATTTCTTCCGGTGTTGTAAAGAACTGGAAACTATTTTTTATCATTATACAGAAAATCATGTGGAGGAATTGTGATATGAGAAGCAGAGAGATAGGGGTGTGAAGAAAAACAGAATTATAGTAATTGCTGATGAAGGAGAAGTGCTATGGGAAGGCTTGGTTTTACCGGAACAGCAGGCAGAGATTTATCTGGCAAAAAATATTCAGGACGCTCTTTCCCACTTGACAGTGTTCTCTTATCATTTGATTTTAATTGCGGTAAAGCAAGAACCGGAAATTATATGCCAACTTGTAGAAGCCATCCGAAAAATGGTGATAACACCTGTGATTGTTTTATTGCCGGATCATTCTGAAATGCGAAATAAGATCATTCAGGCCGGAGCGGATGTAGTATTGACGCAACTGTGTACAGAAGAAATCAGCCTGCAGGCGTATGCATTGATCCGCCGCTATACAGAGTGGAAATCGGAAAGAAAAGAAGAAATTCCTGTTATGGTTGGGAAACTGGAAATCCTTCCACTTCAAAGAACAGTAGAATGGGAGCATAAAAGAATCCCCGTTGTAAAAAGGGAGTTTGATTTCCTATATCTGTTAGCGTCTACACCGGGAAGAGTATATACATACAGTCAGATCTATCAGCTGGTATGGCAGGAGTACCCACATGGGGATATTGCAAATATTATTTACTGCATGGTACATCGATTGAAACAGAAATTGAAAAAAGTAGATGTAAATGCAGAGCATATAATCAGCAGTGTAAAAGAGGTTGGATATTGTTTAAAAGCAGATTAGGAATAAAAGAACAAGTCCTGAAGTGTAACAGGGGAGTGCTTTTTGTGATAAAAATATAATAAAAATCTGACTATCCGCTAAAACACAGCATCTGTCAGCATTTTCAAGAAAACAAACCCATCAATTTACTATCATTGAATGGGCCTTGATATGGTGATTGTGGTTATCGATATCTACTTAGGGTTCAAGCGTGAGTTTTTCAAACTTATCGGTTTTTTGTAGTTAATTTGATTGCTGTCGGCTTGGTATTCAATACCGGCGATGTGAAAGATGCACTGCTAGAGCTGTTCAATAAGATTATCAGTGCATAAAATTTTATTGTGATGTTGCTAATGGAGTGACAAACTATAAATATAGAAATACAATTTTAGGAAGTGATATATTATGATAGGATTTAGTATAATGATGTGGTTTGTTTCTGCTATCCTTATATTCGTGAGCATTTTTTTATTAAAGGGGAATTATTCTTTTGTTCATGGTAAAGTATTTGACACTACTGATAATAAAAAAAGGTATGCAAAAGAATTAGGAAAACCTGTTTTATTTGTAGGGATTGGTGTTTTAGTATCTGGGATAATTGCAATTATAGTAAAAAATCATTCTATTCCTACCGCAGCTTTTTTCTTGGTAATTATATCTGGTATTACTGGACTATGGCTACATAAAATACAAAAAAGCTTTCGAAAATTTTAGTTTCTAAATTTCGATTTTTGCATCTGTTAGTGTCTACACCGGGAAGAGTATATACATACAGTCAGATCTATCAACTGGTATGGCAGGAGTACCCACATGGGGATATTACAAATATTATTTACTGCATGGTACGTCGATTGAAACAGAAATTGAAAAAAGTAGATGTAAATGCAGAGCATATAATCAGCAGTGTAAAAGAGGTTGGATATTGTTTAAGAGGTTATAAGGAATCATAGAAGGCAGGTTTCTGAAAAAGGAGCCTGCTCTTTATATGGTAAGATTTGGTTATAATTGTAAAAGAAATGACAGAAAAACTGACAGTTATTTGACAGACAACAGACAGTCTGATGACAGCTTAGTTTTGTATACTACTTCTTTATGTAAAAAATGGGCTTCGTTCCATGACATAAAGGAGCAGTGTATGTGCCGGAAAGAGCTACAAAAGAGAAAAACCTAACTTCATATGCAGCGTTTGGTGGTGTCGCAATTCAAAACAGGATTGCGGCATCTTTCTTTTTGTGGAGAAAACTCCGGTTCATACAGTCTTTTGCCTATGAGAAGGCAAGGTCACCGCCAGTCCGATTTGATTTCAAAAAAATTCAGATCGGAGGAAAAGAAAGGTGACATTTCATAAAGCAAAAGAAGAATATAAATGGAAACAGTGGAAGGAGCAGGAGGAACGGATTTTGCGAAAATCCGGTGTCAGTGAAGAGGTAATCCAAAGACTTCGTGAATTAGACTGGCAGGACTTTAATGCGGAGCGGAGATTCTGGGAACATTTTTCTTCTAATCAAGAAGAATTATACACCAGGGAATTGGAAGAACCATCTTCAGTGGTGCTTAATATTCAACAGTTACTTGACAGTGTAGAGAATGAGCAGTTATTACAGATTCTTTTGGAGTCGGATAAGAAAACACTGCAGATTTTACTTCTGAAGATGTGGGGATTTTCTGTTCGTGAGATTGCAGGTCAGATGGGACTAGCGGAAAAGACCATTTATACACGAATTGAGCGATTGAAGAAAAAAATTAAAAAAGTTTTGAAGAAGTGAAGAAAAATGGGGTATCTCATCGGCTCTATATATGAAAGGGGTAATTGCCCCTCGTTCCTTGACAACCACATACCAGCATTACAGGTACGTTCCCAAAGATAGAAGCGTGACAGCATAAGCGCCAGGACGGATGGGAACAAGCACTGCAGGATTGTTATGGAAAGGTCTGGCCAAAGACTATGGCGGATCAGTTCGTGAGAAAACTGTCGGTGCCTGTTCTCATTCTGAGCGACTCCTTATAGCTGTGAATGGACTTTTGCAGGTCTTTCGCCAGGATCATCGGAGGGGGATAATGATACGAAATTCTTCTCAAAAAAGAAGAGGATGGACTCTAAGTTGTAATCAGCAAGACTTTCAGGAAATCTGCGAGCGGTGCGAAGCGAAGCATCCGCCTGTGATGTTCCCTACCATAGATGTGGTGTGGCAGCCGGGGAGTCGAGGACAAATACGGTGCTAAAGAAAAGAAGAAACGATAAGAAATCAAAAAAGAGTGTGTCGTTGATATCAGATACATGCGGCTGTGGGAAAATATCACAGCCGTATTCTTGTGGTATTAACGCCATGCGGAAAGAAGTACTATGTTTTATAAAGTTGAATATCAAAAAAGAGCGCATCAGGAAGTGGAGAAGATCTTCCGGGTGCTATTTCCGGAACAGGGACTGGCAGTCAGGGAAGAGCAGATCCGTCTATGCCATGAAATGCTGGATACTCTGCTGGGAGAGCAGATTGCCTTGTGTGATGCTGGGGTAGGAATTGGGAAGACCTATGCCTATCTGGTAGCCTGTGTATTATTGCGGAAGTATTCCATGCTGACAGGGCGAGGAAATCCATTGGAACAGCGCCCGGTGGTGGTGTCCACCTCCAGCATTGCATTGCAGAAAGCTATATTGACGGAATATATTCCCTTTTTGTCCAGGGTGCTGCTGGAGCAAGGAATCATTCAGTCCCCGCTTCGGGCAGTGGTGCGAAAAGGGAAGGAACACTTTGTTTGTGATACTAGGCTGGAACAACGAATTGAAGCAATCCGCCATAAACATAAGAATGCTGCCCAGAAAGAAGCACTACTGTCCTTGCGGAAACAATATGATATGGATAGCGTAAAGAATCTGAGCGGGTTTGACAGAAGGCTGGTCTGTGTGCCAAAATTCTGTCCAAGAGAATGTCCGGGCAGGCAGATGTGCCGCTATCAGAGATATCTGGAAGAATCCAGGAAACAGGATGTGTTCATTCAAATCTGTAATCACAACTATTTACTGGCAGATGCGTATCACAGAGCAGAAGGATACAAGCCTTTATTGTCTGATTATCGGACGTTGATTGTAGATGAAGCTCATAAGTTACCAGAAGCGGCAAGGCAGATGTTTGGAAAAAACCTGTGTATGGATGATATTCGGGAAATAGCGTATTATCTGGAACGGGAGCATCAGAAAGAAGAGGCAAGAATCCTGCGGACAGTCATGTATGACGCATTGCATGTGGTTGGTGCAGAACACCGAATTGGGAAAGGAATTCGGGAAACATTCCATGATACAACAAATAGTGTGGTTTCTCTGTGGGAAGGCGTAGAGATGCTGGAATTTCTTTTAGAAAAGCTGGAGCGAAGTGTTCCAAAGTGGATATGGAATCGGCTGGAAGAAGCAAAGGATGTGCTGGAGTGTTTTTGTAGCAGCGATGAGAAATATGTTCGTTATCTGCATTTGGATACAGAGCAGCTTCCCGTTTTGTGTGCAGCTAGCCGGGAAATCCCAGGACTGCTCCGGAAGATGTTATGGAACAGGGAAGAAGGAATGTCCGCCATCTTGACCAGTGGGACACTAAAGGCAGGAACAGGCTTTTTACGCACCAGGCAGATCACCGGGCTGGAAGGAAGGGCAGGAGTGCAGGAATATGTGGCAGAGTCTCCTTTTTCCTATGAAAAGAATTGTCTGCTATACCTGCCAAAGACGTTGGAGCATTGCAGGAGAGGAAGCAGGGAAGAGGCATTGATGGTGGCAAATCATATCCATTCCCTGATCTGTTCCACTTACGGACATACGCTGGTACTGTTTACTTCTTATACGCTTATGGGAAGTGTGTACCAGATTTTAAGAGACAGCTTGCCATTTCCCATGGTGGAAGTATGGAGGCATTCGCAGGAAGAAATCCTCCGTTTTAAGACTATGGAGAATGGGGTGCTGTTCGCAGCCGGCTCCTGCTGGGAAGGGGTAGACTTCCCCGGAGACATGGTGTCTTCGCTGATTATTGTGAAGTTACCTTTTGCAGTGCCAGATCCTATCAGTGAAGCGGAGAAGGAAACCTATGATTCCCTGGAATCCTATATTCAGTCTATCATTGTGCCGGATATGCAGAAGAAACTGCGACAAGGATTTGGGAGAGCCATTCGTACAGAAACTGATACTTGTGTGGTGTCTATTTTAGATATTCGGGCAGGAAAAGGCGGCAAGTATCACGAAGATGTGATGTGTGCGCTTCCGTCCTGCCGGATAGCAGAAGAGTTGAAAGAGGTACAGGATTTCATCCGCAGCCGGAAAGGTGTAGAGTATTATTTGTAATAGGCAAAATTCTCTTTCCAGCCTTGTTGCTTGTGCTTATTTTCCAGACGCTTTTAGGGGAAAAGTTTAGTACAGTTTTGGGGGCGGTTTTGGAGAGATTGTTGGTATTGATGAATAGATATTTGAACATGAAGTGGGTATAATGTGTATAGCGTTAGAGGAAAGGACGGTGAGCAAAATGGCACGATATGCAGTGGAACATATCTGGGAAGGAAAACAGGAATATTTTTTAATCCGGGATCATCAGAGCTGGCAGATGGTGCTGTTCCCGTCCAAGTATCTGACGCATTTGATCCGAGCAAACCGTTCCCCGAATACCGTTGGCCGCAGGGCAAAATCCATCCGGTTCTATCTGGAATATCTGGATGAGAAAAAGATGGAACTGTCCCAGGTGGCGGAACTGGAATTCCAGGAACAGTATGAACATTATGTGGGATTTCTCCACTGGCTGAAAGTCGGAAACCATTTGCATGAAAAGAAAGAGAAACTGCCAAGCAATAAAACCTGCAATGCGTACTTAAAAGACGTGTTCAGGTTTTTCTGTTTTTTAGAGCTGGAAGCAGATATGGAAAGGCTGAAAGTGTTATATTATGACAGTTTTACCACCCATGATTCCATCGGTGTAAAACGGAAGCTGCGGTTCCGGTCATTCAATGGCTATCTGAAAGAGGAAGAACGAAACGTCCGTCCGGCAGAGCATCAGGAGATTTTGGAACTTTTGAAGCAGTGTACCAACTGCAGGGACCAGCTTCTGATCATGCTGCTGGCAGAAACAGGATACCGAATCGGCGAGATTTTAGGTGTAAATTATACCAGAGATATTGATTATGAAAGACACACCATCCGGGTATTCTTCCGGGATGACAATGAGAACAAGGCAAGGGCGAAGAATGCGGCGTACCGAAGATCCAAAGTCAGTGATGCCACCTTCCAGTTTTTACTGTTTTATTTGTCCAAGTACCGGGAATTTTTACAGCACCAGCCGATGCTGTTTGTAAACATCGAAGGAGAGACAAAAGGAAAGGCACTGCAGGTGGATGCAGTTTACCGGATGCTGGAGCGGATGGAGAAAAAGACAGGCATCCATACAACGCCCCATATGTTACGGAGATACTTCGGAAACATGAGGCGGGATGCCGGATGGCCACTGGAAATGATCAGTGAGGCATATGGACATAAGCACATCGACACGACAATCAAATATCTGAACCTTGTAGATGACCAGCTTATGGAAGCCAGCGATCAATATTATGCAAAGCATTCTGCCCTTTATGATGTGGAGAAACTCCTGTAGGAGGTGAAGAACATGCCCGCTTATCAATTACATATTTATGAACAGCAGGAAGAGCGGGAAGCACTGGAACAAAAAATCTGTGAACAGGTGGATGCCTGCACAGAGGTAAATGGAACTATACGAAACATGGTAAAGAAATTCCTGATAGAAGAGGGGATTACCGACATTTCGGAAATGGGCGTAGCCTTAAGGATCCGATACGAAGAATATTTGGAAAGGAACGAAACCGTTCATGCACCAATTACCTGCCTGAGGGGATTTGACAGAATCTTCCTTCATCAGATGAAAAAAGAGATGCAGACACTGGCAGGGCGAAGAAACTATACCACGGAGTATCGTGATCAATGGATGTGCCTCACCTATTATCCGGAGATTGAGATAGCAGAATCTTTTCTGACCAGCAAAGATGGGAAGGAACTGCTGTGGGATTTTACACTGGAGTGTCCAAGAAATTTGAAGATGCAGATTTTTACGGTATTGAAAGAGGTGATCCATACCTACAAAGGCCGTTACAGAAAAGAGAAACTGCTGGCACTGCAAAGGCTCTATCAATTTTGTGCGAAGCAACAAGTAGCTGATATTGAGATAATGACACTGGCCAAAGAACAGCAATTTGAGCAGGAACTCTCAGAACGTTTTAGAGGGGAAAAGAAAAGTGCTGTGTTTGGTATCCTACGGATGAGCAGAAAAATCCTATTTTTACAGGCACCGGAAATTCATTGGAATGCGAATGTGTGGTTTTTGGAACGTTTTCATTTTTCCAGAGAACGAATGAATCCAAGCAAGCCCGTGGAATGGGTATCCTTTAAAGAGGTGACCAACTTGGAAAATCAAAAGATTTTGCAAAAATATCTGCGGTACCTGTTTGGAATCACAGATTTATCTATCAGCACCATTCGGATCAAGCTGCAGGAACTTCGTACATTCTTGGTATATTTCAATGGAGAAGAAAATCCGATCCATGAAGTGGAAGCGGAGAAGATCCAGCGATATCTGGAATCCGTTCAGAGACAGGATACCCGTGAAAAGACAGCGAATGGGAGAATCACTATGATTTTGCAGTTTTACAACTTCCTTGTAGTAAAAGGATATCTGAAGAAGATTCCCTTCCGGCATGAGTATTATCTGCAGAAAGAAGTGCATGGCCACAATGACCGCAGCGTACCAGAAAGAATCTATACGGAAATTTTATCGAAGCTGGCAGAGTTTCCGGAACATCTGCGGCTGATGTTCCTGCACTTATGGTGTACGGGAATTCGGGGAAGCGAAGTGTGTACCCTGACAGGTGGTGATTATGAAGAGAAGAATGGTGATTACTGGCTGAAAGTATATCAGGTGAAAATGAAAACGTATAAGCGGATTCCCATTCCGGAAGCATTGTACAAGCTGGTGCAGGTGTACAAAAAGAAATATCAGATTGGATCGGCAGAATATCTGTTTAAAAGCAAAAAAGGTGGAGCATTCCAGTATGCTACATTACGGTATCAAATGTTGAAATACTGTGAGAAAAATAAGATTGCAGACGGGGAGTACATTTTCAGATCCCATGATTACCGTCATAACCTGGCTACGCTTTATTATGATAACGGTATTTCCCTCCAGGCGGTACGGGATTACCTGGGGCATGAATACGAAGAAATGACCAGACAGTATGTGGACTATATGCCGAAGAAACTGGAAAAAGCCAGTGAAGCATATTTCCAGGAAGAAACCCACAGCTTTGCGGCGGAACTGATGAAAGGAGAGTTCCATGGATAAAAAATTATATCTAATCGATTTGGACTGCTATGCAAGAGCAGATGAAAAACAGAAAAAGAAGGTAAAGGAATCCCATTGCTTTGATTTCGGACTGCTTCCAACAAAGGGACTTCAAAAAGAATTCCGTTCCTTTATTGAGGACCGAAGCCGACAATGTGCATTGGCAACGATGATACAGGAACGAGTGATTTATCAGAGATTTTGCAGAATGGTAAAGGATAAGCACATCCGGGCAGAGAGCCTGCAGGAACTGGAGTGGGAACAATGGCTGCTAAAAATCCGAAGCTGGATTCTGGAACATGGGCAGAAACTGACCATGCAGGGAATCAGTGTATATGGAAAAGAAAAGACAGTGCCATCGAGCCTCATCACTTATGTGCGGAAGGCATATCAATTTACAGAAGCGGAAGAGGAACGGGATGAGATTGAGAAAGATATCTGGACATTAGAGAATCTGGACATTGCCTATAAAAAGAATCCGATTAAAAATGTGCAGACTTTGAATTTTACAGCGATTATCCAGGATGACTTACGGGAAGAAACAAAAAAGGCAGTTTATGAACATTTACATCATGAAGCGATTGCAACGATTATCAAAGAACTGACAGCCATCCGGAGATTATCCAAATATCTGAAAGAAACATATCCCCATATCCATTCGGCAGAAGAACTGAATCGGGAGTTGCTGGAGGAATATCTGACGTACCTTGCAACAGAAGCGGAGGGTGTGAATAATTACCGAATGGATTTGACAAGACTCCGGGGAGTGCTGGAAACCATTGGAAAATTATACGGGTATCCACATTTAGAAATTTTATTCCTGGCCAGTGACTTGCCCAGACAGGTGCAGCCGAAATTGAAATCTTATTCAGACAGTGAGCTGATTCGTTTTAATGCAGCGCTTGCGGAACTGGATGAGCAGATGGAGCGTCTTATGGTCATCCACCAGATGTTAGGAACAAGGATATCGGATACCCTTACCCTGCAGACAGACTGCCTGTATCGGCAGGACGGACATCCTATGATCCAGATCCGGCAGATGAAAACAACTACATTTGTGAAGCCTATCAGTGCAGAACTGGAACTGCTGATTGAAAAAGCAATCCAATATACTAGAAAAATGTATGGAGATACGGTTTACATTTTTGTGGATGAGAAAAATAGCAAGAGACCTATGCAGTACAATACCGTTCAAAACAAGGTGATGGATCTGATCCAGAAAAAAGATTTGCGGGACGATCATGGAGAACTATTCGGATTTGGAACGCATATGTTCCGCCATGTATATGGTATCCGTTTAACAGAACTGCATCTGGATGACTGGACCATCGCAAAACTATTGGGGCATACATCTGTAAAGAATGTGAAATTTTACCGGAAGATGAGCCTCCAGATCATCGCAGATGAAACAAGAGAAATCAGAGCAGAGATGAGTCGGATGATTCGGGCGAATCTGGCAGGATGGGGGAAAGAGTATGAGCAAATATGACAAGATGCTGGAAGTAAACCATAAGCAGAGCGTGGAGAAAATTCAGAGGGCAAAACTGGCAATCCAGGAAATGATCGAAGAAGAGGATAAAGTGACCGTTCCCAAACTGATGCAAAAGACCGGACTGTCCAGAGGATTTTTCTATAAGAATCCGGAAGTGCGAAAGGCAGTAGATCGTGCTTTGCAGCTACAGGCTGGCATGGTAGATAAGAGAAGAAAGATTTTAGATATGGCAATGGACAACCGTATCCTGCAGCTGGAGCAACAGGTAGCGAAACTGAAAAGAGAGAATGAAACATTACGCAAAGAAAGTGAAGCAATGCGGAAGGCATTGAATAAAAGAGACTTGAATCTGATTAAGAATTTTTAGTGAAGAAGAAAACAATCAGCGACTGGCAGGGGCGTGAAGAACGTGCCTGCTGGTGGTTGTGGGGATAAAAGGGTATTGTTGATGTTTAGATTGTGTGAGACAATAAAGCTGTTAATTATATTCAGCCATAATAGGTACTCACGATAAAGGAGAATGCAATATATGAAAAAATATGTTCAGGAAGCAACGGATGAAAATATTTGGACATCTATAAAAAACAATACTTTTGGAAGAAATAAAGATATAAAAGATTTTATAGATGGTTTAGAACTCATAGATGAGAGTGCTTGCATCAGTTTGGATGCGAAATGGGGAGATGGAAAGACATTTTTTGTCCGACAGATTGAAGAAGTGTTAAAATATGTGTTGGCAAATCAACGGGCAGATGAAGAAAATCCGATTGAGAAACTTCCATCTTATGAATATTTGAAGGACAATGAAATGATGGCTAAAATAGATTTGAAGCATTCTTATTTGCCAATCTATTATAATGCATGGATGTATGATAATCATAGCGATCCACTTATGTCCCTGTTGTTAGTCATGACAAAGACTTGCAGGGGAGTTTATGATACGAAAATAGATTCCGAAAAGATAAGTAAAAAGCTAGTAGAGGCATTGGCAACATTGCCCATATCACTAGGGGAGTTTAAAGCAAATCCATTCACCGCAATTGAAAAGTTGCAAGGGAAAAGTATGGACATTTTATCGCTTGTACAAACAGAAGAAGAGATTCGGGAGAGAGTAAAAGGAATCTTCAATGACATTATCGTAGAAAGAGCGCAGAAACTGGTTATATTTATTGATGAATTGGATCGCTGCAGACCATCTTTTGCCATAGAAATGTTGGAGAGAATCAAACACTATTTTGATGATGAGCGTGTGATTTTCGTGGTGTCCCTTAATAAGGAGCAGTTAATACATACCATAACAAATTATTATGGAAGTGGGTTTGATGCAACCAGATATTTGAATAAGTTTTTTGATGTGAATATAAATCTTCCAGCAATGGATAAATATCAAAAACAGACCTTAGAATTTTCTGAACAACAAACAGAAGGAAAATTTTGGTTGTATAAATTAGCTGAAGAGCTAAGTGATTATTATCATTTATCTTTAAGAGATAAACTAATTTACAAAAGTCGTATTGAAGCAGTACCAGCTACTACAGGAACATACACGAGTTTAGAATCATATTTTGTATTGCTGTTCGTAGCAAGTATTATATTACTGGACATTATTGATATTCAAGAAAAGAAAAAATTTTTAGAAGGTAAAAGTGAGTTTGTTACAAATGTGTTGCCAGAACTGAAAATTTACAAGAGATTTATTAATAGATTGATTGGAGATGGAAGCAGAACAGTTGAAGAGGAACAATTTAAAAGTAACTGCGAAGAAGTTGTGAAAGTATATAAATATGCATTTGAAACAGAATCAGATGAATATTATGAACGGTTCGAAATAGGACGCGAATTGAAACAAAAATGTATTGTTGCATGCAACGGAAATAGGTATCATTAAGAGTATAAAAGCAAGTGGGAAATTCTAGAAAAAAAGACCTGCTTGCTTTTATCGTAGAAGGAAAGTGTACACAGTACACAAGTGTGCATACAGTTAAAGCCCCTATTTTCAAGGCATAAAGGGATAGGGGTACAGTTTACAGATGAACCGACCGGAAATCTTGATAGCAAGACCAGTGCAGATGTGTTAGGGCTTTTGAAGCGTACCAGCGGAGAATTTAATCAGACAATTGTAATGATTACTCACAACAACGAGATCGCTCAACTCGCAGACCGCATTGTACGGATTGAAGATGGTAAAATTGTTGGCTAAAGGAGGTGGGAATTATGAATTATCCTTTTGAAAATGATACCAGTGCAGTAATTAAAAAATTAGCACGAAAAAGTGTGCGTTTTGATAAGAAGAAAAACTTATTTTGCCTTTCGGCAATTATTGTAGCCGTTGCTATGATAATGATGTCGTTGCTCACAGTGCAAAATATCATTTATCAAAATCAGAAAGAAATCGAAGGATTACATCAAGGAATTTTCTTTGACATTACGCAGGACAGTAAAGAAAAGTTTTTAGCAAACGAAGAAGTAAAAAGTGTAGGACTTTCCTGTAATATCAAAACAGTGAAAGAAAATTCTAAAGAACTGTCTCTGATTTATTATGATGATGACATGCTTAGTTTGATTCCTGCCTTTGACGGAAAATATCCAGAGAAAGCAAGTGAAATTGCTGTTACAGATGCCTTTTTTGCCAGTGAAAATAAGTCTCCGGAAATCAACGCCATAGTTCAGTTGAATCTGGATGGTACTTTGAAGAATTATACTATTGTTGGTATTTACCATGATAAAACTTCTACCGCTTATCCTGTTTTTGTTTCACTTGAAAAATGCCGGGAATTACGTGGAAATGACCTGCTTAATGGATATGTTTGGCTTGAAAATGCAGATACCCTTACAAAAGACGAAGCAACAGAAATATTATCTCAAATTTCAGAGGAGACTGGACTGAATAATTGGACAGTCAGCAGTTACTATGATTATGTAAATACAACTTTGTCCTTCAGTAATTATGCGGTATATGGTGTAGTTGCTGCCATTTTGTTTTTAGCTGCCGCACTTGTAATTTACAGCATTTTCTATATTTCGGTTGGACAAAAAGTTGCTGAGTTCGGACAGCTTCGGACAATAGGGGCAAGTAAAAAGCAAATTTATAAAATAGTTCTTAAACAGGGTTATATGCTTGCAGTTCCGGGGATTTTAATTGGTAGTATCATGGGAACGATCATCAGCTATTGTCTGCAATCAAAAGGCTGGTCAGTATTTGCATTTATTGTTTCTCTATGTGGCGCATGCCTTTTTGGAATACTGCTTGTTTATATTAGTGTTCGTAAACCAGCAAAAATTGCAGCGAATACTTCTCCAATTTCCGCCCTGAAGAATCCAGTGGGAATTGTAAATTACCGCACTCACAAAAGACATCGTATTACGCCTGTATATTTAGCGAAAATCAGCTTTTCCAGAAACAGAAAAAAATCTCTATTGACCATTTTATCATTGGGACTGTGCGGAGTTATATTTTTCCTTGCAGCAAGTTATCAGAGTTCTTTTAATGCCGAGAGTATGGCTCGTTATTGGGATATGAAGTACGGAGATTTCAAAATCAGCATTGATTTAGAAAACGAAAGTGAAAATTTGGATGCTCTCTTGCAGAAAGAATATTTTTCTGATTATGTAAAGCGTGTTGGAGATATAGAGGGAGTTAGCAATATATTTACTTATGCTACCGTACCAGTTGATTTCTCAACAGACAATGATATTTCAGATAGCACCTTGATGCTCGGCTATAATGAAAAGGATTTGGCGTCGCTAAATGCAGCGGTTTTGTCTGGAAATATTACTGATGATACAGAATTAGTTGTAAGTGATCCCGAACGTATTTATGATGTTTACCATTGGAAACCTCAAATTGGGGATACTGTGACCTTTAATTTCAAAAATCATAGTGGTAAAACAATAACAAAAGCATTCAAAATTGGTGCAATCACTTCCAGCAATGATGGAATGGGTGGCTATATTTTCAGAATGCCGGAAAATATGCTCAAAGAACTTGCAGGTTATGACTGTACATACGCAATCGAAATACAAGCAGAAGCTGAATATCAGGAGATAATCGAGCAAGAACTCAAATTACTCGTTTCTGACAATAGGGATGTTCGCTTACAAACCCTTCAAGATTTTATTGTAGAACACCAATCAGACAATCGTGCAGGTTTTACATTAGCTTATGCGATTGCAGCCATCTTGTGGATATTTGCGGTTATCAATCAAATCAATCTTACTGTGACAAATCTTTTATCACAGAAACAGGAAATGGGCACACTAAAATCTATTGGTATGACAAATAAGCAGTTGGAGCAAGCATTTATGATGGAAGGTCTTTTTACTACTTTGATTGCATTGCTTATAACTGCTGTTGTTGGAATCCCCGGCGGATATGCAATCGGTATATTTTTGAAAAATGCAGGCATGTCTACGGGATTTGTATTTCCGGTTGTTGCTTTTACTCTTTTTGCTGTTGCTATGTTTATGCTTGAAAGTTTGATGACAATATTGCTTATTCATTCATGGAAGAAGCAATCTGTTATTGCAATAATGCGAAATTGACGATAGAAAGTTTTTCATATCTCGGTCAGCTCAACAATTACATTACTCTGCTGATACAGCCAGTCCGTAAATTCTTTCGGGCTGGCTG
>OWJD01000034.1_pt1 | contig 76867 bp, 77 predicted proteins | sample 1732601 | NCBI WGS metagenome assembly OWJD01 (sample SAMN05065733, study PRJEB22554) | human gut metagenome | biome: ENVO:2100002; feature: ENVO:00000062; material: ENVO:00002003 | host: Homo sapiens | place: USA
CACAGTGGGAACCAGATATCACTAGATATCACTGGATGACACCAGATGGAAGATGAGGACAAAAACTCAAAATCCCTTGTGCTAATAACACGTGTGGGTTCGACCCCCACCACCGGCATAGTGAAAGCAGTCTGAGATGAAAATTTCAGGCTGCTTTTCTTTTTAATTTTTCCCTTGTCCATCAGGAACGCCGGGAACTGAAATGCTGCAAAACTCAGCGGCGGGGCTGACTGTTTTAACTACTGTTTAAGACTTTGTGCTTTTCTGTTCATAAACTTCTGGTATCCTGTACACAACGAAACGAGAAAGAGGGAGCTTTATGAACGCCGAACTCACCTTCCTGACCGCCCTGCAATCCCTGCACAGCCCCATGCTGGATGGAAGCATGGGTTTTATTACCCGTCTGGGAGACTCCGGTATTCTCTGGGTGACGCTGACAGCGCTGCTGCTGGTGTTCCGCAAAACGCGGCGGGTCGGCTGCGTGCTGGCAGCGGCGCTCCTCATCGACGCTGTCCTCTGCAATCTTCTTCTCAAGCCGCTGGTGGCCCGCGTCCGTCCATGCGACATCCTCACGGAGGTACAGCTGCTTATCCCGCACCCGGACGATTTTTCCTTCCCTTCGGGCCATACGGCGGCGTCCTTCGCCTCGGTGACAGCCCTCTGGCTGGCCGGGAAAAAGCAGTGGGCGATGGCGGCTCTGCCGGTAGGCGTTCTCATCGCATTCTCGCGGATGTACCTCTGTGTCCATTACCCGACGGATATTCTGGGTGGTGTCATTTTGGGAGCTGCCTGTGGATGGGCGGGAGCATGGCTCGTAAAGAAAGCAGAGCGACGAATGGCCATCCCGCGGAGCTAAAAAAGAAGAAGAGACCGCTGTGCAGCAGCTTGCTGTACCGCGGTCTCTTTTGTTATGAGGCAGACCCGCTTATCTGAGGGAACATCCCGGTTTTCCGCAAAAGCCCAAAAGACATGCAGGCAACTCAATGCATCCCCAAAAATTTGGCCTCGAAAAAAGAAAAACACCGTACTTCATGCGAAGTACAGTGCTTTTTTGGTGGAGAATAGCGGGATCGAACCGCTGACCTCTTGCATGCCATGCAAGCGCTCTCCCGGTTAGTGCGGTTACATACCCCCCTAAACCGGGCCAAAAGAGCGCTTCAATACGCGGGCAACCCCAAAACACACCCTGAATGTCTTTCATTATAGTCAAAGAAAGCCCGTATATCAAGGAAAATAATTTTTCTGCTTTGTGCCCCTCCACGGCATGATATAATTTTTGTGTCCATGTTGGAAAGGAGGTGCAGGCATGGAAAAAGAATATATTGCCGGAGAGTCCCAACGATACGAAATTGGCGGTCGAGTTTTTATCGTTGAGCCACGGTACAGGAAAGACGGTGAAAGCAAGGCAGACATCTTGCTAAAGCTGATGTTTGCCGACTTGGACGAAGAGATGCGAGCAGCAAATAAAACTACAACGGACTAAAATTGAAAGTATCAATCTGGCAGTCAGCAAGAGGTTTTTATTCTAACAAAAGCTCCCGTTGCCTAAATCTTTATAGGCAGCGGGAGCTTAAAATTGAGAACAACGCCGCCCAACAGGACAACGGGCGGCGTTTTCATATATAACACCACGAAGGGAGGTCACTTCCACCCGGCCAGTCTGCGGACTGGCTTTTTTTCATGCCACAAAAAGGAGGTTTGCAAATGGCAGATGATAAGAAAAACATTCCCGAGGCAGCTCCGCCCGCCGAGGCGTCCGCTCCTGCGGTAGAAAGTGCCGTCGTGTCGGAGCAGCCCGCTCCCGAGCCTGCGCTGACCGACGCAGAGACGGTCATGCTGGAACACGAGGGGCAGGCAGCGCTCTTTGAAATGGGCGAGGCCGTGCCTGATCCCGCCGACGCTGTTACTCCCGCCGAGGTGGAGGAGCCTGCCGCTCCCGAAGTCCCCAAAGCTGAAAAGGAACAGGAACAGCCGCCCGATCCCGGCAAGGATGCCCCCGCCCCGGCACATTCCGGCAAGGTGGTGGACTTTGCCGCCGCCCGTGACGAGGCAGCCAAGGAGGAGAAAAAGGCGGTCAAGCAGAAGCCGCCCACGGAAAAGGACAAAGCCGCCAAACCCGGCAAAGGCCGCCCGCCCAAGGCTGACAAGGCTGCTCCCGATAAGGCAAAGCCGCCCAAACCTCGGGACAAAAAGTCCCAAAGCAAGCCCACGCCGGAGAAGCCTGCCGTGGATAAGGGCGGCGCTCCCGCTGGTGCGGAGGTCACGCCGGAGCCGTCTGCGCCCCGTGATGCTACCCGTGCCGAGAAAGAGGAGATCGTCTATCTCAATTTGGCAGAGCTGCACCCGTTCAAAAATCATCCCTTTGGAGTCCGGGACGATGCAGAGATGCAGGGGCTTGTGGAGTCTGTCAAGGCGGCAGGCGTCAATCAGCCCGCCCTTGTTCGTCCCCGCGAGGATGGCGGCTATGAAATTATCGCAGGCCACCGCCGCCAGCGGGCAAGCGAGCTTGCCGGATTTGCGAATATGCCGTGTATCGTCCGCAACATGACGGACGATGAAGCCATCCTCGCCATGACGGATGACAACCTCCGCCACCGTGAGCGCATCTTGCCCACGGAAAAGGCGCAGTCGCTGAAAATGCAGGTGGAGGCCATCAAGCACCAAGGCTCCCGCCCCGGCGAGGAGGACAAGGACGCCGGAAAACGCTCCACGCAGGTCGTGGGAGATCGTAACGGCATGAACTACAAGCAGGTGCAGCGGTATATCCGCCTGACCGAGCTTGTGCCGGATTTGCAGAAAATGGTGGACGAGAAAAAGCTGGCGTTCACCCCGGCGGTGGAGATCTCATTCATCCGCCCCAAAAATCAGAGGTATATCGCCGTGTCCATTGAGGGGCAGCAGTCCTCGCCCTCGCTGTCGCAGGCGCAGAAAATGCGGGAGCTGGACAAGGACGGCAAGCTCAACGGTGATGTGATCGACGGTATTCTGTCGCAGGAGAAAAAGGAGGTAGACAAGGTGATCATCAATAGTGCGGAGCTGGAAAAGTACTTCGGCAAGGACAAGTCCCCGAGGGAAATGAAAGACAAGATCATTTCTCTGCTGGATGACTGGAAGGCCAAGCAGCCGCCCGAACTGGGCAAGCCCGAAAAGAAAACGGATCTTGAAAAGTGACCTTGGGACTTTTTGTCCCGAGGTCTTTCGTTTATGAATGGAGGTTTTACAATGAAACGACCCCTCGCGTATGTTACCGCCGCATGGTGCGGCAGCGACCACGAGAACACAAAGCTGGCGGCGCAGTATTGCCGCACGGTGTATGAGGCGGGCTTCTCGCCCATCTGCCCGACGCTCTATCAGCCGCTTTTCCTCAATGACGCTGTTCCCGAGGAGCATAAGAGCGGCATCGACATGGGGCGCGACCTGCTCCGCCGTTCTCATGTGCTGGTGGTGTGCGGTCATACCGTCACCGAGGCCATGAAGAACGACATCGCCGTTGCGCAGCGGCTTGGGATCACCGCCACCACCCTTGAGGGCATTTTGACCGTCAAGGGACAGGGACGCAGATAAGATGACGGCGCTCCGGCTGGGGAGCCTGTTCGACGGGATCGGCGTGTTCCCGCTGGCGGCGGTGCGCTGCGGCATTGAGCCGGTATGGGCAAGCGAGGTCGAAAAAGCCCCTATCTCCATCACCAAGCGCCACTTTCCCAATATGGCGCACTTGGGAGATGTGACAAAGCTGGACGGGCGGGAACTCCCGCCCGTCCATATCATCACCTTTGGCTCACCGTGCCAAAATCTTTCGCAGATCGGTAACCGCACGGGGCTTACGGGAGAAAAATCCAGTCTGTTTTTTCAAGCCATCCGCATTATCCGTGAAATGAGGGAGGCGACAAATGGTCTATTTCCAGCAATCGCTGTTTGGGAAAATGTCATGGGAGCGTTTTCATCAAATGACAGGATGGATTTTAGAGCCGTCCTATCCGCTTTCACAGACACCGATATTCCAATGCCTGCTTCTGGAAGATGGGCAGGAGCCGGAATGGTGCGAGGGCGAACGCCTGACCTCTGCTGGCGGCTCATGGACGCCCAGCATTGGGCAAGCCCCCGGCTGGCACGACGGCAGCGTATCTTTCTTGTGGCAGACTTTGGAGGACGGCGTTCCCACGAAATACTTTTTAAGCCCCGCACAATGCAGTCACTTCCTGCACTTGGCGGAGATTGCGGGCTGCCCGCCGCCTGCGGAGATCGAGGCTCTTTTATTGAAGCAGGGCGGCGCATACCAGTCACCCGACCCTTTCAATGCTTCCGTATGCGGGCGTCCGCCAAGGAGCGGACGGAAACAGCGTTCCGAAACAGCTTTGGACTGCCAACTGACCCTTTTCCCACTCTGTTAGCGGGCGGCATTTCACCCTTTGCCTTTTGGTATGAGGACGATCCCGCCGGGGGCTGTGTCCGCTTTCCCACGGAAACAGAATGTGAGCGGCTGATGGGGCTGCCGGAGGGCTGGACAAGGTACGGTGCGGACGGTGAGGAAATTCTATCCTCCCACCGTTATCGGGCATTGGGAAACGCCATCGCGCTGCCCTGTGCCGAGTACATCATGGCGGGGATCGCAGAGGCGCTGACAAAAGGAGGTGCAAATGACGGTATTTGAAGCCTACATCACCAACCTCGGCAAATACGCCGAGGGGCAGCTTGTGGGCGAAACGCTGAAATTTCCGGCCACCACGGAGGAGGTGCAATCGCTCTTAAAAAATATCGGCGTGGATGGTGTGCGGTATGAGGAATTTTTTATCACCGCCTTTGACGGCGATGTGATGGGCTTGTATGACTATCTCACCGAGTATGAAAACTTGGACGAGCTGAACCATTTGGCGCATCTCATTTTCGAACTGGACAGTGACGAGATTGAAACGCTGGAGGCCGTACTCAACAAGGGCGACCACACTTCCAGCGTGGCGGACATCATCAACCTCGTTCACAATCTGGACTGCTACGATCTGCACCCCGGCGTGACCGACGATGAAACGCTGGGGCGCATCTATGTAGAGGACATGGAGCTGTTGGATGTGCCGGATAATGTGCTGCCCTACTTCGATTTTGAAGCCTACGGGCGGGATATGCGGATCAACGAGGGCGGCCACTTTACCCCCACGGGCTATCTGGCCCGCAGCGGCGACTTCAAGGAGGTGTACCACGGCATCGAGGACATTCCCGCCGAACACCGCATTTTTGCATACCCCAAGTTGAATATCCGGGAGCAGATAGCGGCCTACAAGGAGGTCATAGACCGTTCCTCCTTGGAGGGCGAACGCCTGCACCCGAGAAAGGAGCATGATGACCGCTGACTTTGGGACAACTTGTCCCAAAGCGGAAAAGAAGGCGAGCAGTTTAGTCTGCTCGCCTTTTATCGGTGCCGTAAATAACACATAGCATTTATTTAGGGGCATTTACGAAGCGTGCGATGATAGATCAAATCATCCGCAGACGGAGTTGTCACAATAGTGAACATTCCCTCTTTGATAAACTTCTCCATCCGCAGCGCGATCCACGCATCTCCGATGCCAAGCTGATTTTTGCCCAGGACATTCCCAATTAGGTTTGCTTCTGAAAATTCGTCCGCTTGCTCGTCCACCTCTCGCAGAATAAAACTGTCATAGATATTTTCCGAAGCGCTCTGAAGTTTTCCGTTGAGATAAATACGCAAGGGGGCGTTTTCTTGTTGGAGCTGTTTCCAGCGCATAGCACAGGCATTTAATAATGCCGGTTTGACCTCCCGTTGCAGAGGCAGATATTTCCCCCATTCTTCGGGCGAGATTTCTCCCCAACCAATGTGCGTACAAAGGGTGTTATCGGTAGAGTATTCCCATTCCGGCAGTTTGACAGCATATATTGAGCCGATTGCGGGCAGCTTTTTGAGCTGCGCCAGCAGCCAATAGAACCCGCAAATTTCATCGGGATTATGGCTATACCAAATCCGCACAGGCTCACCCCGAGAGGCGCGGTCAAGGATTTCGTGCAAAGCCGTTTTCGCTGAGCGGAGTGTCTCCAAAATATATTGTTCATTATCTTCTCTGTTCGGCCAAACAAAGAAGGCTTGTTCTAATACGCTCTTGCGGTTGTTGCCAATCTCATCATCGGAAATATCACCCATGCTCCATGCGACATCGATGCAATAGACATCCGCCGGATTTCCACCTAACGGAATTGAGGTTTCCCATTTGCGGTGAGCCTGCAATTCTGCATCTGCTTTTAATGTTTCAAGTTCTTCCGGGGATATATTTGTACGGCCTGATAAAACAAGGCCGATGGATGCGCTTGAATGTTTATCTGCACCACAGTTTTGTGCCAGCTTTAGACTTCCGTATGCGCTCTTGCTAAATACAGTCTCTATCATAACAATATCTCCTCGGCATTGGACTTCATAAATCAGTTTTCATTATATCCGAGATATGTGAACAATTCAACTAAGGCAACACGGACTTACCATTTTATAACTGTGAAAGGAGGCGATGACGGCTGGTAGACGAAGATATTTCCCGGCGCACGATCGCCATATCGGTAAAGGCGTCGAAGCTGACCGCTCGGGGGCTTGCCTATGTTGTTCGGGCGGTGGGACGCAAAATTGCCAAGGCGCACCGGGCAAAGCAGACACCTCACGGCAAGCAGACCGTGAAAAAGCTCATGGCGCACGGCACATCCACCAACAGCCTTGAACTGTCCGGGAACACAAAGCTCTTTGACCGGGTAGCCCGGAAATGGAATGTGGACTATGCCTTTTATCAGACTGAACCGGGGAAATACCTGCTGTTCTTCAAGTCCGGGCAGGCGGACGCTATGACCGCCTGCTTTTCGGAATATTCCCGCAAGGTGCTGGATAAGGCCAAGTCCCGCCAGCCCACGATCCCCGAACAGATGAAGCAGGCGGAACAGCAGCTTGCCAAGGAAAAGCCGCCCAAGGAGCATATCAAGGAGGTTACGCATGGTGACAGATAAGCTCCGTAAATATGTGCTGCCCAACATTCCCTATGTGTTCATCGGTTGGGTGTTCCTCAAGCTGGGGACGGCGTACCGTCTGGCGGCAGGCAGTGATTTCGCCCATAAATTCATCGGGCTGGGTCAGACTGTCGGCGCAGCCTTTGCGGACTTTGCCCCGGGGCTTCATCCCTTTGACTGGCTCGTTGGCATTGTGGGGGCTGTGGGCTTCCGCCTGCTGATCTATGTGAAAAGCAGGAACGCAAAGAAATTCCGGCGTGATGAAGAGTACGGTTCAGCCCGTTGGGGATCTGAAAAAGATATACGCCCTTTTGTCGATCCCAAGTTTGAAAACAATATGCTGCTGACCGCCACAGAACGGCTCACCATGAACACCCGTCCGAAAAATCCCGCTAACGCCCGCAACCTCAATTTCTGCGGGATCGGCTCATCCGGCTCGGGCAAGACCCGCTTTTGGCTCACGCCGCAGCTCCTGCAAGCCCATTCTTCCTATGTGGTGGTAGACCCCAAAGGCGGTGTGCTGGGGCAGGTCGGCTCGTTTTTGCAAAAGCGGGGATATAAGATCAAAGTGTTCAACAGCATTGATTTTTCAAAATCCATGCACTATAACCCGCTGGCGTATATCAAGACCGAGGCGGACATTCTAAAGTTTGTCAATGCCCTTATTTCCAACACCAAGGGCGAGGGCAAGGAGGGCGATCCGTTCTGGACGAAGGCGGAAACGCTTTTGTACTGCGCCTTGCTGGGCTACATCATTTTTGAAGGAGCCGAGGAGGATCGCAATATGAATACGCTGGTGGACATGATCTCCGGCATGGAGGTCAAGGAGGATGACGAGGACTTTCTCAACGCTGTGGACTATATGTTCAAGGGGCTGGAGCAGCGCAAGCCGAATTGCTTTGCGGTGAAGCAGTATAAAAAATTCAAGCTAAGCAGCGGCAAGACAGCAAAAAGCATTTTAATTTCCTGCGGTGCTCGGCTTGCGCCCTTTGACATTCCTCAGCTTCGGGAGATCATGTCCTATGACGAGCTGGAGCTTGACCGTATGGGTGATCGGCGCACGGCAACCTTCTTCTGCATCAGCGATACGGACAGTACCTACAATTTTCTTGTGGCGCTGGCGTTCTCGCAGATGTTCAACCTCCTGTGCGAACGGGCGGACAATGTTCACGGTGGCCGCCTACCGCATCATGTGCGGGTGCTGTGGGACGAGGCGGCCAACACCGGGCAGGTGCCGAACTTGGAAAAGCTGGTGGCGGTCATCCGTTCCCGTGAGATCAGCCTGTGCCTGCTGTATCAGCAGCTTGCCCAATGCAAGGCCATCTACGACAAGAACGCGGAAACCATACTCGGCAACATGGATAGTGTTCTGTTCCTTGGTGGCCGCGAGGCCAGCACCATCAAGGAAATTTCAGAAAACTGGCTGGGCAAGGCTACCATCTCCATGCAGACCGAAGGACGCTCCCGTGGACAGTCCGAAAGCTACAGTCAGAACACCCAACGGCTGGGGCGGGAGCTGATGACCCCAAGCGAGCTTGCCACCATGCCCGGAGATCGGTGCATTTTGCAGCTCAGGGGACTGCCGCCGTTCTATTCCAAGAAATACGATTTGAAACAGCATCCCAATTACCGCTTTACGGCGGAGGCCGATAAAGTGAAAAACGCCTTTGACCTCGACAGGCTCATTGACCGCCGCAGGCGACCGGGCATGAACGAGGAATGTGAGGTGTACGAAGTGTCCGTGCCGGACGAGGCGCTCACGGACGAGGACGAGGACATCCTCAACTATGATGACCTCGACGACCCGGACGCTTTTGTATAGAGCTTTGGGACATTTTGTCCCGAAGTAGTAGGCTGCCGCCCGCAAGGGCGGCTTTTTTCATGGCCGGGTATATCCCGGAGAAACGGAGGAATATATGCAGTTTTTCGCTTCTGCCATCACCACTTTGCAGACCCTTGTGATCGCCCTCGGCGCTGGCCTTGGCGTGTGGGGCGTGGTCAATCTGCTGGAGGGCTATGGATCGGACAACCCCGGCGCTAAGTCGCAGGGCATGAAACAGCTCATGGCGGGCGGCGGCATCATCGTGCTGGGTACGACCCTGATCCCTCTGCTGTCCACCCTGTTTTAAGGGCGTAAAGCATGGGATTTCTCACCGACTGGCTGACAGACTGGCTAAAAGAGCTGCTGATCGAGGGTATCATGGGCAACCTCACGGGGCTTTTTGATTCGGTCAATTCCCGTGTCGGAGAGATTGCGGTGCAAGTGGGAACCACCCCGGCGGTATGGAACGCCGGGGTGTTCTCCCTGATCCGGCAGCTTTCTGAAACGGTGATACTGCCGATTGCCGGTCTGATTCTCACCTTTGTTGCCACTTATGAGCTGATCCAGCTCATTATCGAGAAGAACAACCTGCATGATCTGGACTACTGGATCTTCTTTAAGTGGATATTCAAAACGGCCTGCGCCATTTTGATTTTGTCCAACACTTTCAATATCGTCATGGCCGTGTTCGATGTGTCCCAAAGCGTCATCGCCCGGGCAGCCGGGATCGTGCAAGGCTCAACGGATATTTCGGAGGCCATGCTTGCCGACTTGGAGGCCACGCTGGAAACGCTGGGGCTTGGCTCTCTGCTGGGGCTGTGGCTGCAATCCCTGCTCATTCATGTGACCATGTGGGCGATCAATATTGTGATTTTCGTCATCGTCTATGGCCGCATGATCGAAATATACCTGCTGACCAGCTTAGCCCCCATCCCCGTTGCCACGCTCTCTAACCGGGAGCTGGGCAGTACCGGGCAGAACTATTTGAAGTCCCTGTTCGCCGTGGGCTTTCAAGGGCTATTGATCCTCGTCTGTGTTGCCATCTATGCGGTGCTGATACAGGGTATCGCCACAAGCGGCGACCCCATCGGCGCGATATGGGGCTGCATGGGCTATTCCGTGCTGCTTTGCTTCTGCCTGTTTAAGACTGGTTCCATCGCCCGCAGCGTGTTCAGCGCACATTAAAGGAGGGATGAATATGACCTTGGGACAAAATGTCCCAAAGCTGGATGCGCTGCACCTCATGGACGGGATCGAGGGCTTGCGCTCTCTGCCAAAACATAGCGTGGATATGCTTTTGACCGATCCGCCCTACGGCACGACCCGGAACTTTTGGGATGTGCCGCTGCCGCTCCCGGAGCTGTGGGAGGCGGTGCGCTGGGCGGTGAAGCCCAACGGAGCCATCCTGTTTTTCGCTCAATGCCCCTTTGACAAGGTGCTGGGCGCGTCCAACCTCGCCATGCTCCGCTATGAGTGGGTATGGTACAAGTCCAGGGCAACAGGATTTCTCAATGCCAACCGTGCGCCGCTGAAAAAGTCCGAGAACATTCTGGTGTTCTATCAAAAGTCCCCGGTGTACCATCCGCAATTCACCTATGGGGAGCCGTACCGCAAGACCAATCCCCGCAGCGGGTGCAGTACCAACTACGGCAAGTTTGAACGGACAGGCTCAGAGTCCAGCGATGGGCGGCGTTATCCGGGAAATGTGCTGTTCGTGCCGACGGTGACGGGCGGCATCCATCCCACGCAAAAGCCCGTGGAGCTGTGCGAGTATTTCATCAAAACCTATACCGACGAAGGAGCGGTGGTGGCGGACATCTGCGCGGGCAGCGGCACGACTGCCGTTGCCGCTATGAACACGCACCGCCGCTTTATCTGCTTTGAAAATGCCCCCTCCATCTACACCATCGCCGCCCAGCGCATTGAGCAGGCGCGGCTGGCCGTGGCCGGGGGCGGGAAAGGAGAATAGCTATCAAAAAATACCCCATCATTTACGCAGATCCGCCGTGGCGCTACTCGGCTAAGAAAGTGCAGGGTGCGGCGGAAAATCATTATCCCACCATGAGCATTGAAGAATTGTGTGCGCTGCCTGTGGCCGAACTTGCGGCCAAGGACAGCGCCCTTTTCATGTGGACGACCTTTCCCCAGCTACCGGAGGCTCTGCGGCTCATCCGTGCGTGGGGCTTCACCTATAAATCCGTGGCGTTCGTCTGGCTGAAGAAAAACCGCAAGGCGGATAGTTGGTTTTATGGGTTGGGCTTCTGGACGCGGGCAAACGCCGAGATTTGCCTGCTGGCGACCAAGGGACACCCCAAGCGGCAGGCCGCCGACATTCACCAGTTTATCATTTCGCCCATCGAAGCCCACAGCAAAAAGCCGGATGAAACCCGTGATAAGATCGTTGCCCTCATGGGTGATTTGCCCCGCGTGGAGCTGTTCGCAAGGCAGACCTCTCCCGGCTGGGATGTGTGGGGCAACGAGGTGGAGCCGACGATCCCGGACTTTGGGACAAATTGTCCCGAAGCGCAGAAAGGAGTGTGATCCATGCCCTATGTGAATGTCCCGAACGACCTTTCCAAGATCAAGACAAAAATCGCGTTCAACCTCACTAAGCGGCAGCTCATTTGTTTTGGTATCGGGGCGGCGGTGGGTATTCCCACCTACCTTTTGACCCGGCAGGCCATCGGCAACACCGGGGCGCTGTTCGCTATGCTGGCGATCATGCTCCCGGCGTTTCTGCTGGCGATGTACGAAAAGGATGGCTTACCCTTTGAAAAGGTGATCCGCAACATCATCCGGGTCAAGTTTACCCGCCCCGGCATCCGACCGTACCGAACGGAAAATATCTATGCCCCATTTGCGCGGAAGGAGGAGCCTATTGAGCAAAGCAAAAAAGCAGAGAAACACAAGTAAACATCGGGCGCTGTCCGCCCAGCAGACCATTCCCTATATTGCCATGCACCCGGACGGGATCTGCCAGCTCCCCGGCGGGCTTTACACAAAGACGCTGGAATATGAGGACATCAATTATGCCGTGGCGTCCACGGAGGATCAGACTGCCATTATCAGCGGGTGGAGCGCGTGCCTGAATTATTTTGACAGCTCTCTGCCGTTCCAGCTTTCCTTTGTCAACCGCCGCAGCCGCAATGCCAACCGCTACAAGGTGAATATCCCGGCGCAGGAGGATGACTTCAACAGCATCCGTGGCGAGTATGTGGAAATGCTCAAAGGCCAGATTGCCAAGAGCAACAACGGCATTGAGCGGTACAAGTACATCACCTTTGGCCTGCCTGCCGAGGGTGCGACGGAGGCGCGTCCCCGGTTGGGGCGCGTGGAGGCGGATGTCATGGGCAATCTGAAACGGTTGGGCGTCCAGTCCCGCCCGCTGGATGGCCGGGATCGGCTGGCGGTGCTGCATGGGCAGATGCACCCCGGCGGGCGTGAGCCGTTCCGCTTTGCGTGGAAAGACATTCCCAAGACGGGCATGGGGACAAAGGACTACATCGCCCCGGACAGCTTCGACTTCCGGCAGAGCCGGACTTTCCGTGTCGGCCAGATGTGGGGCGCGGCGTCCTATTTGCAGATCATGGCGTCGGAGCTTTCGGATAAGCTGCTGGCGGAGATTTTGGAGTTGGACGCCGAGCTGACCGTCACCATGCACATTCAGACGGTAGACCAGCTCAAGGCCATTAAGACGATCAAGGGAAAGATCTCCGACATAGGCCGCATGAAAGCAGAGGAACAGAAAAAGGCTGTCCGTGCCGGGTACGACATGGAGATTTTGCCGCCTGACCTCATTACCTTTTCCAAGGATGCCGCCGAGCTGCTCTCCGACCTGCAAAGCCGCAACGAGCGAATGTTCCTGCTGACTTTTACGGTGGTGAACCTCGCTCCCACCCGGCAGCGGCTGGAAAACGATGTGTTCACGGTGAGCGGCATCGCGCAGAAATACAACTGCGCCCTGCGCCGTCTGGACTGGCAGCAGGAACAGGGCTTTGTGTCCTCGCTGGCGCTGGGCTATAACGGCATTGAGATCCAGCGGGGCATGACCACCAGCTCCACGGCCATCTTCATTCCCTTTATGACCCGTGAGCTTCGTATGGACGGGCAGGCGCTTTACTACGGCATGAACGCCCTTTCCAACAATGTCATCATGGCTGACCGCAAAAAGCTGAAGTCCGCCAACGGAATGTATCTCGGCTCTACGGGCAGCGGCAAGAGCTTCGCCGCCAAACGGGAGCTGATCAATGTGTTCCTCGCCACCAATGACCGCATCATCGTGGTTGATCCGATGGGCGAATATGCCCCGCTGGTGCGGCGCTTGGGCGGGCAGGTCATTGAGATCGCCCCGGACAGCCCGCACCACATTTCGCCTATGGACTTGCAAATGAATATCAATGACGAGGACAGTCCGCTTTCCATGAAGGCGGATTTTCTGCTGTCATTGTGTGAGCTGATCGTGGGCGGCAAGGAGGGCTTGCAGCCCATCGAGAAAACCGTCATTGACCGCTGTGTGCGGCTGGTCTACCGGGAGATGGCGCTGGGGCTGGAAACGGCAAAAACGCCGCTGCTGCAAGATCTGTATGAGGAGCTGCTGCACCAGCCGGAGCCGGAGGCGCGGCGCGTGGCGACGGCGCTGGAGCTTTACTGCACAGGCTCCCTCAACCTTTTCAACCATCATACAAATGTTGACCTCAATTCCCGTGTGGTCTGTATCGTCCTAAAGGGCTTGGGTGAAAACCTCCGCAAGATCGCCATGCACACTACCAACGAGTTTGTCACGGCGGCGGTGAACGCCAACCACGCCGAGGGCGTAGCGACTTGGTGCTACTTTGACGAGTTCCATATCCTGCTCCGTGATCCGTTGACGGCCAGCTACTTTGTGGCGGTCTGGAAAATGCTCCGCAAAAAGGGCTGTGTCCCCTCGGCGTTGACTCAGAATGTGAAAGACCTACTGGCCAGCCGGGAGATCGAGAACATTTTGGACAACACCGATTTTATGGTGCTGCTGTCGCAGGCGCAGAGCGACCGTGCGATCTTGGCAAAGCAGCTCGGCATTTCCGAGCATCAGCTCTCCTACATCACGCACTCCAATTCCGGCGAGGGCTTGCTGTTCTATGGAAATGTCACCATCCCGTTTGTAGATCGTTTCCCCCGTGGAGAGATCTATGACCTGCTGACGACCCGCCCGGAGGATCTTGCCCATGAGCGAACAGACGAGTAACCCAACTTCGGGACAAAATGTCCCAAAGTCCAAATTCCGCAGAAAGAGCCGGCAGGAGCAAACGGCGGCGTCCAAGCTGCGGATAGAGCGCCGGGGCGAGAAGCTGGACGCCGCCCGGGAGAAGTTGGCAAAGCAGAAGCCGCCGAAAAAGCCCGGTGCGGTCAAGCGCCTTGCCCACACCGCCGGACACGGCGTCCACGGCTTTGTGCATGGCAAGCTCTATGAGGTCGAGCATGAAAATGTCGGCACGGAGGGCGCACACCGTTCCGAACTGGCGGTGGAGTCCGTGTACCGCCTTGGCAGGCGCAAGCTCCGCAAGGCCATCCGGGAACACCCGGCAAAGGCGGTGGAGCGCGCCGAGAGCAAGCATATCAAGGCCACGGCGGATTATTACTACCGCAAGACTGTGGAGGAACACCCGGAAATGCAGGAGGACGGCGCGGTGTCCCGGTATCTGCAAAAGCAGAAGATCAAGCGCCAGTACGCAAAGCAGGCGCGGGAGGCTACCAGACAGACCGCCAAGGCCGCCGAGGGCACGGCGTCCGTCACTGGTAAGTTGACGGAAAAGGTGTCCGCCTATATTAAGGAACACCCCGGCGGGCTGCTCCTGCTGCTGGCGGCGTTTCTTCTGCTGGTGGTGCTGCAATCATGTATGTCCTCGCTGGTGACGATGGGCAACGGCGTGGCCGGAGCCATCGGCGCGTCCACCTATGCCGCCGAGGACGCTGACCTGCTGGGGGCGGAGGCCGCCTACTGCGCTCTGGAGGACGAGCTGCAACGCTACCTCGACACCTACACCCGCACCCACGATTATGACGAGTACCACTTTGACCTCGACACCATCGAACACGATCCCTATGTGCTGCTATCCATCGTCTGCGCGCTCCATGAGGGCGAGTGGACGCTGGGCGAGGTACAAGGAACGCTCCAAATGCTCTTTGACCGCCAGTACATTTTGACCGAGGATGTGGTGGTGGAGGTGCGCTACCGTACCGTTACCCGGACGGACAGTGAGGGCAACAACTATGATGTTGAAGTTCCGTACAACTATTACATCTGCTATGTTACGCTGGAAAACTTCAATCTCTCCCATCTGCCCGTTTACATCATGGGCGAGGAAACCCTGTCCCGGTATGCCTTATACATGGCAACGCTGGGCAACCGCCCCGACCTGTTCCCGTTCTCGCCCTATGTGGGTAAGTACACCAACAAGCCCCCGGCACATGAGATCCCCGAGGACTATCTTGCCGATGAAACCTTTGCCGCCCTTCTGAAAGAAGCGGAGAAGTATGTGGGATACCCCTATGTGTGGGGCGGCAGCTCTCCGAGTACCTCTTTCGACTGCTCCGGCTTCGTCAGCTATGTCTACAATCAATGCGGCTGGGACTTTGGGCGGCTGGGGGCGCAGGGGCTATACAATATCTCCACCCGGACGAGCAGTCCCAAACCCGGCGACTTGGTATTCTTCACGGGAACTTATGACACGCCGGGGATCTCCCATGTGGGCATCTATGTGGGCGACGGCTGGATGCTTCATTGTGGCGACCCCATCAGCTACGCCAACCTCAACACGAGCTACTGGCAGTCCCATTTCTACGCCTACGGAAAACTATTTTGACAGGAGGTTTTTTATGGCTATCTCCAAAAGCGCAAAAATTCAGGCCGAAATCGAAAAGGTCACGGCCAAGATCAACGAGCAGCAGGCACGGCTCAAGGAGCTGGAGCAGAAAAAACTGGAGGCCGAGAACAGCGAGATCGTGGAGATCGTGCGCGGCATGAGCGTTTCGCTCACCGATCTGCCCGTGCTGCTTCAGACCATCAAGAGCGGCGGCACTTTGGGACAGAATGTCCCGAAGTCCGATACGGATAAGGAGGACAGCGAATGAACAAGTGGATGAAGAAGCTGACGGCGGCGCTCTGCGCCGCTGTTTTGATGTGCGGCATGGCAGTCACGGCCTATGCCGGGGGCGGCGATATGGGGTACCCCGCAAAATCGGAAGATTTTGTGGGGAGAGGAGGAGCAACGGAGCAGAGCGGATGCTCGCCGCAAGGCGGGCGCAGCGGCGCAGAGTTTGTGACGACGAGGGACGGCCTTGCCCCGGTAGAGCCGTTGCCCACGGAAACCGTTGACCCCGGCGAGGGCTTCACCGAGGACGGCAACCTTATGACCCGTGACCTGCTCTACGATAAGGCCACCAACAAGCAGTTCATCACGGTGCAGACCAGCGGCGGCAGCACCTTTTACATCGTCATCGACTATGACAAGCCCACCGACGAGGACGGTGAGCAGTACCAGACCTACTTTTTGAACATAGTGGACGAGGCCGACCTGCTGGCGGCGATGCAGGCGGCGGGCGGTGAGCTGCCGGAGTGTTCCTGCGCCGACAAATGCGCCGTGGGCGCTATCAACACGGATTGTACTGTTTGTGCCGTGAACATAGGCGAGTGCCAAGGTAAAGCCCCCGAGCCTGCGCCCGTGGTGGAGCCGGAGCCTGACCCTGAGCCGGAGCAGCCCAAGAGCAGCGGCGGGACGCTCCTGCTGGTGCTGGCCGTGGCGGTCATCGGCGGCGCGGCGGGCTGGTATTTCAAAATCTATCGTCCCAAGAAGCAGCAGGCCGCCGACGCTGCGGAGGACTACGGCGACGATTACGACGATACCCCGCCTTGGGAGGACGAGGACGAAACGGAAAGTGAGGGCGAGGAATGAGATTTACCAACAGCCCCTATGAGGACTTTATGAAAGAAAAAAGCTACTTCAAGGGCGTCCCGCCCAACCTGCCGCCCAAAGGCTCCCGCTGTGATGGCTGCCCCTACTGGCATGGGATCGGCTGCGTGTTCTGCTACCGGGAACAGCTCAAGCCCAAGACAGGAGGCAAACATGAGCCGTGAACTGACTCGGCAGGAAAAAACGGCGATTCGTAAGCTGGTGACAAAATGGTGCGCCAACTACGATAAAGACTATGGCTGCCTGCCGCTGGACTGTCCCTGCTATATGCTGGGCAAGTGCTGGACGGGCGCTTATTGCCGCTATTTCCGCGCGGCGGTGCTGCCCCTTGATCCTGTGTTGGAAAGGTCGCTGACCGTGGAGTATATCACGGAAACCCGGCCTTGCCCGGTGTGCGGCAGGGCCTTTCTCCCGGACGGGCGGCAGCGGTACTGCTCCCCAGCCTGTGCCGGGGCTGCCCTGCGGGAGCAAAAGCGGGCGTATATGCGCCGCAAACGGAGGTAGCGCGTGGAAAAATAGCCCCGGAAAACGCCCGCATTTACAAGGCTTTTCCGGGGCGCTTTTGGGGTGGACGGTATGTTTTCCCGCCCGCCCCTGTTTTCGCAGAAATGCTTTCCACATCCAAGCGCCGTGGCTTTGGGACATTTTGTCCCGAAGTCCCGGCTGAAAGGAGGACTTATGCCTAAATATTATGAGATCAGCGAGGCGGCGGCAAAGCGGGTAAAGGACATGAACAGCTATTCCGACTATGCCCCCGGCTCTGCTACGGCAGGCTACCGGGCGATGGTGGATGAAGCCTATGCGCTGGCAGAGAAGCAGAAAGCGCAGGTCGATCCCATGTACCATGATAAGATCGATGCCCTTGCTGACCGCTACGCCCGCAGGCTGGCGGAAAACCTCAATGAGCGCAACGCCATTGACGCCCGTGTGCCGTCTATTCTGATCACCGGGGGCGGCAATTTCCCCGTGGCGAAAAAGGCCAAGCAGAACGCCGCCCGGGATCGCAACTATGGTGAGTACGCCGAAATTGAAAAGCTGCTGGACAAGATACGCTCCACAGGTAGGGGCGGTATCAGCGCCGATGATGACCTCGCCGTGGAAAAGCTCACGAAAAAGCTGGAGGGGATGGAGTCCCAGCAGGCCACGATGAAGGCGGTCAATGCCTACTACCGCAAGCACAAGACGCTGGAGGGCTGCCCCGAGCTGACGGCGGAGCAGGTGGAAAAGGTCAAGGCGTCCATGTCCCAAGACTGGCGCAAAGACCCCGTTCCGTTTCCGTCCTATCTGCTCACCAACAATAACGCCAATATCCGCCGTGTGCGCCAGCGCATCGAGGAGCTGAGCCATAAGACGGAGTTTGTGGGTTGGACATTCCCCGGTGGCGAGGCCAAGGTCAACGAGGCGGAGAACCGCTTGCAGCTCATTTTTGAGGATAAACCGGATGCCGATACCCGGCAGGCGCTCAAAAGCGAGGGCTTCAAGTGGGCGCCCAGCCAAGGGGCATGGCAGCGGCAGCTCAATCAGAACGCCATCCGCGCCGCCGCAAGGTTGGACTTCCTGCGCCCGGAGGACGGCAAAAGTCCCTATCGGCTCCAGCCCTTTGCGAAACGGGCGGAGAAAGATGTATCACGGTGAGGAGGGTATATGGACAAAAACCAAGGCTATGAGATCATCAAGGCCGTCATGCTGGAAAACGGCAGGGGCTTTGCGCTGGGGCATCATCCTACCGCTCCCTCGCCCTATGTCACATGGGCTTGCTATGACGACAAGGACGGCCAGCGGCAGTATGAATGGGGGCATTACGGCAGCGACCGCGCCGCTCTGGAACAGGACTTTGCGGCGCGGGTGCAGGAGTACCAGCGCCTTTACAATGTCGGTGTCAAGCAGACCGAGGCCCCCGGCCTTTACAAGTACTATTCCACCCAGCGCCCCGTGGACATCGGGACATTCCCCAAGCCGCCCCGCAACGCCCCGGATGAGATCGTCAACTACGATCAGCGCGTCCCGGTTGAAAATGGATCGTTTCTGGCGTGGGGGCATTTGACCTACACACGGCCATTGACAAAACGGCAGGCGTCTGACTATGAGCTGCGGCCTGCGCCCGACAATCCCGACAGGCCTCGTTCGATCCGGGAGCAGATGAAAACCGCCGCAAAACAGGCCGAGGCTGACCGTGGGCAATCCGCCCCAAAGAAAAATGCCCCTGACCGGGGCGACAGATAGGAGGACATTTATGGAGCAGGAACGCAATCCCAACAAGAACGCCGAGCTTTCTATGGAGCAGAACGGGAACATGATCGACGGCATCATCAACAATCTGCCTGCGCCGCCCCCGGCAGAAAAGCCGCTGGACAAGGTACGGGAACACCCGCCCAAGCGCCGCAGCCGGGAGCGTGAGGAGCGTTGACAAAAAAGCGGCGGCGCTCTGTCCATCTTCATGTGATGGTAACGCCGGAGGAACAGGCATTGATCGCTGACCGCATGGCCGAGGCGGGGATCTCCAACATGGGAGCCTATATGCGGAAAATGGCGCTCAACGGCTATGTCCTCCATGTTGACCTCTCGGACATCCGGGAGCTGGTGGCCTTGCAGCGGCGGTGTGCCAACAACCTAAACCAAGTGGCCGTTCATGCCAACACCTATGGTATCTATCCCTCGGAGATCACGGCGCTCCAAAAGGACTATGCCGACCTTTGGGAGCCGCTGTCCGAGTTGCTGAAAAAGCTGTCGGCTGTGGTGAGCTTATGACCTGTCGGGGAGCGGCCTTGCGCCGTTCCCCGGCTTTCACGACTTCGGGACATTTTGTCCTAAAGCGGTGAAAGCTCGACATCCTTGTGTGCCTATTTTCCCAGCGGTATAATATGGGTAGGAGGACAAACCAACCCGATTTTTTAATGGAGGTAGCTGCTATGATCGTTCTCAAAATCCTTGCCGCCCCCGTGATGGTGGCGCTGTCCCTGCTGGCCGCTATGGTCACATTCCTGTTCTGCGTGGCGTCCGCCGTGTGCGAGCTGGGCTGCATCGTGTTGACGCTGCTCTCCCTGATCCTGTTCATCGGCGGGCAGACGGTGGGCGGGATCGTGTTCCTCGTCCTTGCGTTCCTCGTTTCTCCCTTTGGCGTTCCCGCCATCGCTGAGTGGCTGGTGGACAAGCTGCACTCGGCCAAGTTCGCCCTGCGGGATTTCATTACCGGCTGATACTTCGGGACAAAATGTCCCAAAGCTGAAACGACTGCGGCTGATTTCAGCCGCAGTCTTGATTATATAGTGTTTATCTTGGCGAAATGGAAGTTGCTGGATTATTAAATCTCACCGTTACAATATCGCACGATTAGTTCCTTTATGTTGTTGGCAACAGGTTTCCAACAACAGCGATCCCCAATGTTTTCATGTTCCCAGATATAAATTACGCTCGTATCAGCCGTCCCATTTGGGCAAATACGGTAACAATAATAATCGCCGCACCCATTCGTTGCGAAGAATATGAACCTATCCACTCGTTCCTGATATTCTTCTTTGCTATAATCTTCCTCAAAAAGTGGGAGGAATATCTCTCGATTCAGCTTTACATTCTCAATTATTTCTTCAGCCGATAAAAAGAGCCACTTATCACCATTCATTTCCCTTAGTAGATTTTTTAATTCTTCGGGAAACGAGTATCCTACAACTTTTTCTGCTTCGGATATTACGGTCTCAGAGCAAGGCGGTTGAACTTTCACCCACTCATTTCCTTTGGAAAGCTCTAAAACTAATTCTCTATACATTTACGAAGTCCTCCGTCAAGTCTCTATTGTAAAGTATCTCCGCAGTTATACTGATACAAGTATAACAGATTATCTATGACTATTCAATGCTGAAAGGAGGGCTGCCTACGGCCACGACCTACTACAAGAAGCACAAAATCAGCAAGGGCGAAACCATCGCGCAGTCCTTGAAAGAGCGGTTTGACTATGGGCAAAACCCGGACAAGACCGAGGGCGGCGAATTGATCTCGTCCTACGGCTGCGACCACATGACCGCCGATGCCGAGTTCCTATTAAGCAAGGCCAAGTACAAAGCCGCCACAGGCCGGGAGCAGCGGCGGGACGCGGATGTGCTATGCTATCAGATCCGCCAGTCGTTCAAGCCCGGTGAGATCACGCCGGAGGAGGCAAACCGTATCGGCTATGAAACGGCGATGCGCTGGACAAAGGGCAAGTACGCCTTTTTCGTTGCTACCCACACGGACAAGGCACACATCCATAATCACATTTATTATAACTCGACCTCGCTGGACTGCACCCGGAAGTTCCGGGACTTCATCGGCTCTGGCCGTGCGGTGCGGCGGCTCTCTGACCGCATCTGCCTTGAAAATGAGCTGTCCGTCATCACCAACCCCAAGCTGCACAGCAAGGGGCGCTTTCTCCATTATGGGGCATGGCTGGGGGCAGAGCGGCAGTCCTCGTACAAGGAGCAGCTACGGCTTGCCATCAATGAAGCTCTTGCCAAACGCCCCGCCGATTTTGACGCTTTCCTCCGGCTCATGGAGGCGTCCGGCTACACGGTCAAGCATGGGCGCGGTGGTACGATCTCTTTTCTTGTTCCGAGGCAGGAGCGGGCGACCCGGCTGCGGTCGTCCACCCTCGGGGACGGTTACGATCCCGAGGACATCAAGTCCGTTATCGCCGGGGAGCGCCCGATCCCGGAGCAGCCTGTTCCTGCGCCTGCGCCCCCTCGTCGTGTCAATCTGATCGTGGATATACAGGAGCACCTGCGCTCCGGCAAAGGCGCGGCCTATGCACGGTGGGCAAAGGTCTATAACCTTAAACAGATGGCGGCAGCGCTTCAATTCATGCAGGAACAGAATATCACCGAGTATAACCAGCTCTCCGCCAAGGCCGAGGATGCCGTTTCTCGCTTTCACGCTTTGACCGAACAGCTCCGGCGGACGGAGGCTGACCTGTCCGCAACCTCCGAGCTGATGGGAGCCGTGGTGCGGTACGCCAAGACCCGCCCCGTCTTTGACGGGTACAAAGCTGCCAAGTATAGCCGGAAATACCTTGCCGAGCATGAGGCGGAGCTGGCGGACTACCGGGCAGCCAAGGCCACGATGGGAGAGTTGCTGGGCGGTGAGAAGCTGCCCAAGATGGCAGAGCTAAAAGAAAAACGCCGCCAACTGGCGGCGCGGAAAAAGGCACTCTATACCGAGTACCGCTTGGCGCAGGAGGAAATGCGGCAGGCCGTGGCGGTCAAGGCCAACATTGATCATCTGCTGGGTGTCACGGGCGGCCAGCGCAAAAAGGAACAGGAGCGATAGCGCGCGGTGACGCAGACAAATTACTTTGGGACAAAATGTCCCAAAGCCGGGTTTGGGGAGGCTCCCCAACAAGCGTTTTTGCATCCCGCCGGGATGCAAAAATAGCAAGTGTGGCTACACTTGCCCTGCTTGCCGTTAGTGCGTCCCCCGGAAAACCCACGAAAAACGGAGGCGGTGTCATCGGCTTGGCTCGTTTTCCCCTCTTTTCCGTAGGATTATTCTGTGGTATAATTTGAAATATCGTGTCGTGAGAAAAACGCTTGTGTAAGTGCGTTTTCCTGCCCGATAAAGATAGGCTGCAACGAATTACCCACGAGGAACCTATTATGATGATATTCCTATTTGGCGTTTTGAATGATGAACAGCGGGCGCTGGTAGAGCGGATATTCCATGAGCATCGTGTCCACTTCCAGCGCATTTCTTTCAAAATCGTAAAATCAGAAGAAGCCGCAGAAGATGTTGTGTCCACCGCATTTGTAAAGATCATGGACAACATCGAAAAAATTTCTGAATTACCCTGTCCCCAAATGACCGCTTTCTGCGTTACCATAGTGAAAAACGCTTCTATTGATGTGCTGCGTCATTCCCAGCAGAGCGTTCACCTTGACCGCTGGGACTGCGTTTCGGATGAAAACTCCGATGACCTCGCAGACGAGTGTATTCACAATGCCGATGTGCGTAAGCTGACCGAGTTGATAGACCGGCTCGACCCTGATGATCGGCGCTTTGTCTATCTTCGGTACGCCGAGGAAATGGGATACAAAGAGATTGGAGAGCTACTGAACATTTCAGAGGATGCCGCTAAAAAACGCGGACAGCGGCTCGTCAAGAAGCTCAGAAAACTGTATGAGGGAGGGTAAAACTATGGATATGAGTTGGCAGGCTTTGCTTCAAGAAGCGGCGGCGACCAGCTTTGAAAAGACCGCAGACACCCTCGCGGCTGCTGAGAATGACAACTGCGCTTGTATTGATTTGCACCAACAGCAGATCCATGAGTTGAGCAAGAAAATCTTGTTGCTGCCCCATCAGGGGCGCGTCCTGCTGTTGAGCAGATATTGTTTCCGCTTATCCCCGGAGGAGACAGAAATGTTTTTCCATCTGGAAAACGCCAAGGGGCGCTTTCGCTTCTACAAAGAACTGCTATCTTCAAGTATAGGCGTTGAGGCAGGCTGTATGATTTCCGATGATACTTTCGTGAAAGCCTGTCATATTGCCTTAAAGGGCTATTTGCACAACGAACTTGAAGCAGATGCGGATGATGAGGCGGCAGGAAACAACTGGACACATATTGCGTTCAGAAAGGTTTGGAAAACCGTTGCGGTTGCGGCCATCACTTTGACCTTGCTATTCTCGACCTGCATGGTGGCAAATGCCCAATTCCGGGAAAGAGTCATTTCGTGGGTAATCGAAACCTTTGAAAAATACAGCATCTTTGAATTGCACGGTGACGAGCTGGACGAGCCGCAGGACTTGACCGAATATCAGGCTGGCTATCTTCCGGATGGAGCAATTCTGAAAAACACGACTGAATTGCCGGGTGAACCATCGGGATTTCTTCTCTATGAATATGCCATCGGCAAGTCGGAGAATTTCAGTATTGTGGTCAGTCAGTCAGATAGTCGGATTTATCTCGATACTGAAAACGCAAAGATAGAGCCGTTTGATAAAGACGGGGTAACAGGCTACTTCTTCCAGAAAGATGGTATGAGTTATATTTGCTTTGAGCGGGACGGCTGCTTCTTCTCGGTTTATGGCTCTATTGATACGGACGAGCTGGTAAAGATCGCCGCAAGCATTACGAAAAAATAATTCAAAAAATATTGTCCCCTTTTTCCTCCTTGTGCGTTATATGGGTGATACCCCAATGACAACCAAGGAGGATTCCATTTATGACTTGGCTACTCATTGATGAAAGTAAAAAGGAGATATTGTTATGTACATCACATCTATTGTTTTTACGCTGATAGCGTGGGGAGCCGGACTGCTTCTGGACGCAAATATTCATTTTGGTGATCCGCAGGGCTTTTTGGGTTTGCGGGTGCTGCTGCCCGTTTTGGCTATGGGGCTTTGCCTGTTGCGGGCAATGAAAGAGAATAAGCGCAACGGAGATAAATGAAACAGAGCGCGTGCGATTTACGCCTTTGAAAGATGGAAGGGGAAAGAGTTTATGAAGTGTCCTTATTGTGAAAAAGAAATGACATTGGGTTATATCCAATGTCGGGATGGCGTGTATTGGACATTGAAGAAGCAGCTTGTTGCATCACTTTCTTCTTTGGGCAAGGGAAGCACTTGCCTTTCCAATGGCGCAGCGGATAATTCCAACACCGTATTTGCGTTCAAGTGCGAAGATTGCAAAAAAATCATTATTGACTATTCGAATGAAAGGTGACGGCTAAATCATCACTAATAACCAAATACAAAAAGGAGTATGAAATGAAGAAGATAACCGCCTTAATCTTTGCGCTGATCCTAACGCTGGGGCTTGTTGGCTGTAACGGAAAAAAGGTCAACATCGACTTCCCGTTTGAGGTTGAAGATGTCGAAAGCGTTGAAATGTACCACTACAACGGAGCGCCTGCATCGGCAGAAAAGAAAGTAGTTGTTGCTGAAAGTGATATAAAGACCTTGTATGATATGTTCAAGGGCTTATCCCTAAAAGACAAAACGGCTGAGGAAACTGCTGGAGCGGATGTGACCAGCTTTAGATTTAACCTTTCGGATGGGACAAGTTATGATTTGATTTACGCCTGCTATGGAGCTAAAAACGGCAATTTGAAATCAGAAGCAGGCGGTTTTGCGTATTTCACAAGTGCGGATATTGGCTCTTATTGGAACAATTTGAATAAGGAACTTGAAGCAACTCCCGTCAATGAGAGTGAGCTGCCGGGAGCAGAAAGCGCTCCTCAAAATGATATTCTGCAAGTTGGGATACGAAAGGCAACCGCAGGCGTGTATGATGAAGAAGGCTTAAAATTCACATGGAGCGTTGAAAATATCGGCGATTATTCGGTGAGCTTTGATAAGAATATGATTGCCCAAATCGTTCTCAATGGAGAGAATTACGCCTTTGAAACCGAAGCCGTTACATTAGAGCCAGGTGAAGCCTATTCCGTCGATATTAGTATCCCGTATCCCGTTGCACGGCAGGACGGAACAAATAATGTGAAAATCACAGCAACAACGGGTGATACAACGGCAACCTATAAAGAGTCGTTTACTCATTGATGAAAGTAAAAAGGAAATATTGTTATGTACATCACATCTATTGTTTTTACGCTGATAGCATGGGGGGCTGGGCTGCTTCTGGATGCAAATATTCATTTCGGTGATCCGCAAGGCTTTTTGTGCTTGCGGGTGCTGCTGCCCGTTTTGGCTATGGGACTTTGCCTGTTGCGGGCAATTAAAGAGAATAAGCGCGACGGAGATAAGTGAAACGGAACACATGAAACCGCCATTCGATGACGATTTTGCGTGCTAAAATCAAGCGGCGGTTTTGAAATATTATATTTCAAGCCGCCGTTTTCCTTTTGAAAAAATGGATCAACGGAGGGTGTGGTAAAGTCGCCCTTTTTTAAGGATACGGCGGTATCCAAGGAGGTATCGCCGTGTCCTTTTTCTTTATTGATAGTGCATTTGATCTATACTGGCTAAAAAAAGCGCACTTCCACCGTCGGGACTATACGGCTATGGATGCGAAATCTGTCAGTATGTAAGTGAAAATGTTGTTTTGTGCGTCCGCATAGCGTCATGCTGTGCGGGCGTTTTTATATGCCTGCACCTTGGGACAATTTGTCCCAAAACAGCCAGTCCCGGCTGCCGATCCCCGCCGTTCCTCCGTTCTGTTCACCCACCCACACATGAACCGAATGGAGGAAATACAAATGACGACCATCAATCTGAAGGACTTTTACGCTTGGTACACCCATGATGAATACATCGAAGTTTCCGACGAAGTGGCCGCCGAGCTGAAGGCGGACAAGCTGTATGAGGCAGCCCATCAGCGGCGCACGACCCGCAATAAGGCGCAGTATTCCCTCGACTGTGACGATGGGATCGAATACTCGGTCTGCCTGCATGAGCCGACCCCGCAGGAGCTTCTGGATCGTATGGAGCTGTTCGTCCACCTGTGGAACGCTCTCAATTCTCTGCCGGAGGTGCAGGGCGTCCGTGTAGAAGCGCATCTGATCCTCGGCAAGAGCTACCGCCAGATCGCCCGGGAGCAGGGCGTTGACAAGAGCGCCGTCCGCCATTCCGTCAAAAGCGGTAAGGCAGCCATGAGAAAATATTTGAAAAAATTTCTCTAAGGGTATCTCCATTTGCCCGATTTTTGTCCTTGGTATATGAGAGGTAGTTTTCACCTCTCCGCAGCAAGGTAGTTGATGCTCCGTCACGGATCGTCGCTGTCCGCTGTGAGGGAGCGCCGCATTGAATATGAGCTGTCTTATGACAGGCCAACAGGAGCGGGTGCGGCGCTCCCGCCTTTCAAAAACACCTTGGGACATTTCGTCCTAAGGTCATAAGCCACAGGCCAGCGCTTTTATGAGGCGCTGGCCTTTCCCTGTTGCCGAGAATTGAAAAGGAGGTCTTTATGCAGCAGAGAAAACAACATACCGCATTTGCTGTGGATGGCTACGCCATCACCGCCAGCTTTGCAGACTGCAAAAATGCGGCAGCGCTCCATCATGTAAAGCAGATTTTACTATCTTCCTTTGCCAACAATACGGCAAAAAATAGCTCTGGCGACATCCTTGCAATCCCTCCCGAACAGAGGGATAATAATAGTGGGGGTAGTCCCTATGTACCTTGAAAACTTCATATTCCCCGCGTATTGATTGCGTTCTTTCATTGACCCATCGACAAATGAAAGGACGGATCAATATGATAGAAAACAGAATGATGACAGGTAATCGGGTTGATTGCCTATACCGCGTGTCCACCGACAAGCAGGTGGACTACAACGACAAAAGCCAAGCCGACATTCCCATGCAGCGCAGAGAGTGCCATCGCTTCTGTGAAAAAATGGGCTGGACGATAGTTCACGAGGAACAGGAGGACGGTGTGTCCGGGCATAAGGTTAGAGCCGAAAACCGGGACAAGCTGCAAATCATCAAGGAACGAGCCAAGCAGGGAAAATTCGATATTCTGCTTGTGTTCATGTTTGACCGCATCGGGCGTATCGCTGACGAAACGCCTTTTGTGGTGGAATGGTTTGTTAAGAACGGCATCCGGGTCTGGAGTACGCAGGAGGGTGAGCAGCGTTTTGATAATCACACGGACAAGCTCACCAACTACATCCGCTTTTGGCAGGCTGACGGCGAAAGCGAAAAGACTTCAATTCGCACAAAAACCGCTCTCGGCCAGCTTGTCGAGGACGGCGGTTTCAAGGGCGGTCTTGCTCCCTATGGGTATGACCTTGTAAAGAGCGGACGCTTCAATAAACGCAAGCACGAGGTTTTTGAGCTGGCTATCAATGAAGCCGAGGCCGCTGTGGTACGGATCATCTTTGACAAATATGTGCATGAGGGTTTCGGTGCTCAACGGATCGCCACCTACTTAAATAACCTCGGCTATCGGGCGAGGACGGGTAAAATGTGGCATCACGCCAGCATCCGGGGTATCATTTGCAATCTGACATATACTGGGGTGCTTCGCAGCGGCGAAAGCCGCTCCCAAACGCTGCCCCACTTACAGATTATAGAACAGGAGCTGTTCGAGGCTGCACAGCACATTCGTACCTCCCGTGCCAACTCCGCCGAACAGGAACGGCGTGTACCGCTGAATACCCGTGGTCAATCCTTGTTGGCCGGGAATGTCTTTTGCGGGCATTGTGGTTCCCGGCTGGCGCTCACCACCAACGGCAAGGCTTACCCGTGCAAGGAAGATGCTCATCGCATTGTAAAGCGTGTGCGGTATATCTGCTACGGCAAGACCCGCAAACAAACCGAGTGTGACGGACAGACTGGCTACACGGCGCATATTCTTGACGGTATCATTGACAAGGTAGTACGGCAGATCTTTGAGCGGATGAAAGCGATCCCCAAAAGCGAGATCGTCAATATCCGTTATCGTGAAAAGATGGAAGAACGGAAGGCGCTTCTCAAAAGCGCTAAATCCGACTATGCCAAGGCTGCCGCCGAGCTTGATATGCTCCGGGCGGAGGTCATTAAATCCCTCCGGGGCGAAAGCGCTTTTCCGCAGGACTTGCTTAGTTCTCTGATCTCTGACTGTGAGACAAAATGTCTCGAAGTTCAGCATACTATGGAGGCGGCGCAGGCGGCCTACGACGAGGGACAGGCCATGCTGGACGCCTTAAACGCTCAGTATGACGATATTATTTCATGGGCGGATATATACGACAGCGCCAGCATGGAGTCAAAGAAAATGATCGTGAGCTGCCTGATCCGGCGTGTGGAGGTGTATCGGGACTATCGGCTGCATATCGACTTCAACATTGACTTTGAGCAGTTCAGCGCTGGGCTGGACATTTCGGCAATCGCCGCATAAGAAAAGCCCGCTTCAAAAGAGAAGTGGGCATAAAACAAAAAACTCGCTTTTTTCAAAGCAAGTCTTTATTAAGAATACTCAGCGCACCCGATTGGTGGAGATAAGCGGGATCGAACCGCTGACCTCTTGACTGCCAGTCAAGCGCTCTCCCAGCTGAGCTATACCCCCATGTAAGGGGTGCGCTGAGTAATTTCTTATTCAATTAGTGCGGGGGTTGTTTACCGCTTCAACCGGGCTCCCAGCTGAGCTAATCCCCCATAGCTGGCGTGTCATTCCTGACGACGCATATTATTATACCAGCCAAAAGGAGAGTTGTCAATAACTTTTTTATTTTTTGTGAGCGACGCTGCGGCGGGTGCTGCGCTTGTAGTAGAACAGGTACTGCTGTACGATGCCAGCCTGCTGACCATAGGAAGGAAAAGGGTCGCGGCCGCCGAATTCCTCATCAATGAGTCGCTGTATCCAAACATCAATGGGAGCCATCGCGGTACGGCCATAGCCAAAGAGGCAGACGCAGTTTGCTACCTTTTTGCCGACGCCGTCCAGCTCGAGGAGGCGGGAAAAGAGAGCGTCGTCGGGCAGCGCTGCCAGAGCACCGAGGTCGAGTGTGCCGCTGGAAGCCTGTGCGGCAGCGTTCTGGATGTAACGGGTGCGGTAGCCCAGACCACAGCCCATCAGCTGCGCTCCAGAGAGGCCGCAGAGCTGCTGCGGGGTGGGGAAGAGGAAGACTTCATCGCCTTCGGCACTGAGCGGTTCGCCGCAGCACCGGGCAAGGCGTTCTACGGCGGTGCGGATGGCCGGAATGCTCTTGCGCTGGGAGATAAGAAAGGTGATGAGCATTTCCCATGGGTCCTGATGCAGGATTCGGATGCCCTGCCCAAATTCGAGCGATTTGTCCAGATAGCTGCTCTGTCCCGCCAAGCTGCACCGCAGCGCGGCATAGTTCCGGCCCAAATCAAAGTAGTTGGCCCAGCACTCCCAATCTGAGCCATACCATGCAGCGTCGTATTGCCCAGCGCCCAGCGGAGTCAGATAAAGGAGTGCGCCGCCGGAAAGAAAACGGTAGCGCCCGTCGGCCAGTTTCTGCGGCCGGAAGCACTGGCCGCTTTCGATGATCTTGTCGAGGTCAAAGTCGTCCTGGATGGTGACGAGCTGATGGGTAAGGGGAACGGTATGCATGGAAAACTCCTTTTTGGAAAAATTGTGGCGATGCCCGATTCGAGGTGGAAACTGATTTCTATCCGTACCTTCTGCGGGGAGGGCAACCTTGATGCTGAAAAGACCGGCGTGGTTGTGACAATTTCTATCTGCGCCCTCGGTGAAGAGGACGTCTTGGTTACGCCTTTGAGAACCGCGATATGATTATTATGTTATTCTATCCACACCCCTCAAATAGGAGCGACTTCAAGTCGAAGAATGCACCGGGGAACACAAACTGATTTCAACCAACGTCTTTAAGAGACGGAATTATAGGTCAAAATACTCGGTTCCTTAGAGAGCGCATGGCAACAACTTAATAAGAGTTTACCATATTTTTGTGTCGATTTCTACCTGCGCCCTCCGCGAGGAGGGCGACTGCGTGATGGCGTTTTCCAGTGGGGTTATGCGGTATTTCTATCCACGCCCTCCGCGAGGAGGGCGACCTTCTGGAGGTTTCGCAATGGGCTATGTGACGAAATTTCTATCCACGCCCTCCGCGAGGAGGGCGACCCTCTACAATCACCGCCATGCGCACTGCTGTCAAATTTCTATCCACGCCCTCCGCGAGGAGGGCGACTCCTGACTCAGCAGGAGATCACCCAGATCAACGATTTCTATCCACGCCCTCCGCGAGGAGGGCGACCAGGAGCAGGGGGAGCTTGCAAAGGTTCAGGATATTTCTATCCACGCCCTCCGCGAGGAGGGCGACTAGTCAGGCTTATTTTTCTTTTAGGAGGTGTATAATTTCTATCCACGCCCTCCGCGAGGAGGGCGACGTAACGGATCTTGGCCAAATAAAGCTTCCATATCGTATTTCTATCCACGCCCTCCGCGAGGAGGGCGACCCGCTTCCGTGCTGCCGTGGGTTCATGCTTCCCGATTTCTATCCACGCCCTCCGCGAGGAGGGCGACGTGCCCGCTGGAACCCGCTTGTGCTGATACCTGTATTTCTATCCACGCCCTCCGCGAGGAGGGCGACCGCAATCGATGTTTCCGGGCAGATCGGTCGGCAGATTTCTATCCACGCCCTCCGCGAGGAGGGCGACCAGCTATTTGCCCGGCACGGCCATCGTTGACCTATTTCTATCCACGCCCTCCGCGAGGAGGGCGACTCCAGCTCGTGCGCGGCTTCAACTCCCAGCACAAATTTCTATCCACGCCCTCCGCGAGGAGGGCGACGGGTGATGTAGTCAGCGCCCAACACATTGTCGATATTTCTATCCACGCCCTCCGCGAGGAGGGCGACGTAGGTCACGGTATTGTCGTCCACCGCAGCGGTATTTCTATCCACGCCCTCCGCGAGGAGGGCGACGCAGGAGCCGGTAAGTGCTGAGCAGGATGTGCAATTTCTATCCACGCCCTCCGCGAGGAGGGCGACCGTGTTCGTGTCGCCGGAGAGTTCCCCCGGCAGGAATTTCTATCCACGCCCTCCGCGAGGAGGGCGACGCCTATGAGCCGTTCCATCTGCGCGAGAAGATCGAAATTTCTATCCACGCCCTCCGCGAGGAGGGCGACAAAGGTAGGCGGTCACGGATTACAGGTCAGAAGGATTTCTATCCACGCCCTCCGCGAGGAGGGCGACTCGAGCACGACCTTCTCGTGAGAATCGTCCAGAAATTTCTATCCACGCCCTCCGCGAGGAGGGCGACGTGACGCGCAGGGTGCCGTTGACCTTGACGCTGTATTTCTATCCACGCCCTCCGCGAGGAGGGCGACCCATTCTCCGCAGTGCGGTTCTGGCTGCAAAAGGTATTTCTATCCACGCCCTCCGCGAGGAGGGCGACCCTCGCCGCTTGCGCCGCGCTCCACGCTGACGCGATTTCTATCCACGCCCTCCGCGAGGAGGGCGACACCGTGCCGTCGTCAGAGACCACGAGTGTAGAGGATTTCTATCCACGCCCTCCGCGAGGAGGGCGACTCCAGCCCGTTTTTCAAGGGGAAAATTGCTGTCTTAATTTCTATCCACGCCCTCCGCGAGGAGGGCGACGTTGTCATACGGATGATTGCCGCTTGGTCGATTGAATTTCTATCCACGCCCTCCGCGAGGAGGGCGACTTTGGAGTTCGGCCAATGTCTGTGGCGCTTCCGTATTTCTATCCACGCCCTCCGCGAGGAGGGCGACGAGCGGTTCACCTCTTTCTAAAATTATTTTGTATATTTCTATCCACGCCCTCCGCGAGGAGGGCGACCTATCAACCTGGGGAGCGGCGCAATGCGAGGGGATTTCTATCCACGCCCTCCGCGAGGAGGGCGACGGAGAGCCGAGAACGTAGTGACCGCGGACACCCTATTTCTATCCACGCCCTCCGCGAGGAGGGCGACGCATCCGCGTTTCTGCTGTTCTGGAGAGTCAGGAATTTCTATCCACGCCCTCCGCGAGGAGGGCGACTTGGCGGTCTGATGCAGGTGCTTGACGAGCACATATTTCTATCCACGCCCTCCGCGAGGAGGGCGACCTGCTGTCGGTCAAGTCCTTGCAGCGCAGTGGGCAATTTCTATCCACGCCCTCCGCGAGGAGGGCGACGCTTTCGTGATCTTCGTGATTACGCCGTTCGGAATATTTCTATCCACGCCCTCCGCGAGGAGGGCGACACGGCTGGCGCGTCGGAAAGAATCCGATGAAGAATTGATTTCTATCCACGCCCTCCGCGAGGAGGGCGACACATCGCGGACATCGAAAAGACCCCGGAACCCATATTTCTATCCACGCCCTCCGCGAGGAGGGCGACCGCAGCCCGTATCTATTCCGGTAGAAATCGGGCTATTTCTATCCACGCCCTCCGCGAGGAGGGCGACTGCTGGACAAGTGCCGGAAAAACGCGACAACTTATTTCTATCCACGCCCTCCGCGAGGAGGGCGACCTGACCGCAGCCGTGGGTACGCCGACGACCCGGTGAATTTCTATCCACGCCCTCCGCGAGGAGGGCGACCGCGCACTCGACAAGCTGAGTGAGGAGGGCGACTTGACGTGGACGTCTCGCAAATTACCCTGAAAGAATTTCTATCCACGCCCTCCGCGAGGAGGGCGACTGACCCGGAGGCTGCGGCCTACTACGCCAAAAAATTTCTATCCACGCCCTCCGCGAGGAGGGCGACGCGGTACGGCTGATGTCATCGCGGAGATGATTCAATTTCTATCCACGCCCTCCGCGAGGAGGGCGACCTGCCTGGTTGCGACCATCTGGCTTGTGTTAGCCGATTTCTATCCACGCCCTCCGCGAGGAGGGCGACAGAGGCGGCTTAAATTGAGAGGAGATTTTTACATATTTCTATCCACGCCCTCCGCGAGGAGGGCGACGCCAAGCGTTCTCCGGCAAAGCCAATGACAAAAATTTCTATCCACGCCCTCCGCGAGGAGGGCGACATAATTTTTTTCATGCTCGTTTCTCCTTTTAATAATTTCTATCCACGCCCTCCGCGAGGAGGGCGACCTCGGTGCGGTTCTTCTTTGCCTTTGCCATAGAATTTCTATCCACGCCCTCCGCGAGGAGGGCGACGCTCTATCTCCCGGTTTAGTCTTTTGGATTTTGTCATTTCTATCCACGCCCTCCGCGAGGAGGGCGACCTGCGGTGGCGGTTTCCGTCACCTCGATCTTCTTATTTCTATCCACGCCCTCCGCGAGGAGGGCGACCTCAGGTCCACTGAATGAAAGGAGTAACCGAATATATTTCTATCCACGCCCTCCGCGAGGAGGGCGACCGGTACTTTTCATGGAGCTTCTCGTAATACTCCATATTTCTATCCACGCCCTCCGCGAGGAGGGCGACGCCTTTTCAGCCGGTGCTTCCTGCTTCTGTGCAATTTCTATCCACGCCCTCCGCGAGGAGGGCGACCTTCCAGGGCTTTTTCTCACTCTGCTTATACTTCTATTTCTATCCACGCCCTCCGCGAGGAGGGCGACTCTTTCGCAAGGTCGTTTTCTCGCGGAAGAATCGATTTCTATCCACGCCCTCCGCGAGGAGGGCGACCGAGTGCGTTCGAGCCAACATAGAGCCGCTCAGAATTTCTATCCACGCCCTCCGCGAGGAGGGCGACGGACTACGCCTCTAAGGTCAAACACGCACAGCGGATTTCTATCCACGCCCTCCGCGAGGAGGGCGACGTGACGACATGAGAGTCCTAAGCCTGTTCGACGATTTCTATCCACGCCCTCCGCGAGGAGGGCGACGTATGTCGACGCGGCTGACAACGCTCTGAAGGTATTTCTATCCACGCCCTCCGCGAGGAGGGCGACTCGCTTGTTGTTGTCGGTGAGCTGGAAGGTGGAATTTCTATCCACGCCCTCCGCGAGGAGGGCGACCTGCTTGCCGGTCTTTTTCGGGTAGGCTTTCCAATTTCTATCCACGCCCTCCGCGAGGAGGGCGACTCAGCCAGCGGATCGTCAGGTCGGCCTCATAGAGATTTCTATCCACGCCCTCCGCGAGGAGGGCGACCATCACTGTCCCGAGCGAAGTGCTCGGCGGCGAATTTCTATCCACGCCCTCCGCGAGGAGGGCGACGCCCGTGGGCCTTCACGACGAGGCTGTCGGTCAATTTCTATCCACGCCCTCCGCGAGGAGGGCGACTCTGCCGGTTGACGGTATCTTTGGAGCCAATACAATTTCTATCCACGCCCTCCGCGAGGAGGGCGACCACGTTGCATGACCGTTGCGCACGTCCACATGGATATTTCTATCCACGCCCTCCGCGAGGAGGGCGACGGCCGTTCACATAGGCAGCGAGCTTTGCCATGATATTTCTATCCACGCCCTCCGCGAGGAGGGCGACTGCGCATCCAACCACATGGGTGTCATTGCCGACATATTTCTATCCACGCCCTCCGCGAGGAGGGCGACTGCACCCGCAAGGGCAAGCAAACTCGCTGCGTGTATTTCTATCCACGCCCTCCGCGAGGAGGGCGACTTGGCGCACGGAAGGAGTGCGTCGAGGCTGCCATATTTCTATCCACGCCCTCCGCGAGGAGGGCGACTTTCTTCCGTGCAAAATTTTCACGGGTCCGAGGGAATTTCTATCCCCGCCCTCCGCGAGGAGGGCGACGTTGTGCCAGATGGAGACGTTGTTGCGGAGGCCGATTTCTATCCCCGCCCTCCGCGAGGAGGGCGACATGTCCACGTTGTAGTGAGGCACCGGGTTGTATGGGATTTCTATCCCCGCCCTCCGCGAGGAGGGCGACTTTTCGATGATGCGGGGGTAGTTGAGGGTAGTGAATTTCTATCCCCGCCCTCCGCGAGGAGGGCGACCGTAGCACCGCCGCCGCTCCGGGGTGTCCCGGATATTTCTATCCCCGCCCTCCGCGAGGAGGGCGACAGTGCAACCGCAAGCTTTACGGCATGAGTGCCTGATTTCTATCCCCGCCCTCCGCGAGGAGGGCGACGGTTTTTCGCAAGCGTCAACTTGCAGGTCCAAATCATTTCTATCCCCGCCCTCCGCGAGGAGGGCGACGTTCTCGGCTTGCTCGTCTCCATCGCAATGAGGTATTTCTATCCCCGCCCTCCGCGAGGAGGGCGACCTCGCTTCATGTCTGATAGCCTCCTTTAGCTTTTTATTTCTATCCCCGCCCTCCGCGAGGAGGGCGACGTGGATAACCGCAGAAAAACGGCGCGGAAATACCAATTTCTATCCCCGCCCTCCGCGAGGAGGGCGACAATCGCCGGTCGCCGTCACCAGAAACACCATCTCATTTCTATCCCCGCCCTCCGCGAGGAGGGCGACCGTGGCCTTGCCGGTGTCGAAGCTCGCTCGAATATTTCTATCCCCGCCCTCCGCGAGGAGGGCGACTGCCAACGATTCGGCATCGGTCAATGTGGCAGAGATTTCTATCCCCGCCCTCCGCGAGGAGGGCGACCTTTCTGTCGCGTACCAAAAAGCCATAGCCGGGAATTTCTATCCCCGCCCTCCGCGAGGAGGGCGACTTACGGCAATATTTTCTTTGCTGTCATTGGTAATATTTCTATCCCCGCCCTCCGCGAGGAGGGCGACGGCAACAAATTCACCCCCTCTAAGTGTTAAATCCATATTTCTATCCCCGCCCTCCGCGAGGAGGGCGACTGCGGCTTTGGGTTGCATTCAAATCCTGCAACATGATTTCTATCCCCGCCCTCCGCGAGGAGGGCGACACCTTGTTTGCACCCGCTGAATCCAACCGTGAACGATTTCTATCCCCGCCCTCCGCGAGGAGGGCGACATACCCATAACTACCCACGTTACCGGGGAAGCAAGATTTCTATCCCCGCCCTCCGCGAGGAGGGCGACCAAATCTGGTAAGGTGGTGTCTACATCTCCAAAGATTTCTATCCCCGCCCTCCGCGAGGAGGGCGACGCCATGAAGTCCACGCCGCCAGTCACATCATAGGAATTTCTATCCCCGCCCTCCGCGAGGAGGGCGACGTTGCCTTGTCAGTGGTGACAACGCCCATAGAGTTATTTCTATCCCCGCCCTCCGCGAGGAGGGCGACCTGACCTTGTGAAACTTCACAACGAACTTCAGAATTTCTATCCCCGCCCTCCGCGAGGAGGGCGACTCGAGGCCCGGACGCTCGATGTGGTCAACATGGATTTCTATCCCCGCCCTCCGCGAGGAGGGCGACCGGCTACAACGGCCCTTGGGGTGGCTCTTAACGATTTCTATCCCCGCCCTCCGCGAGGAGGGCGACTTTTCCTTTCCAAAATTCTACGTTTTTGCTTCCAATATTTCTATCCCCGCCCTCCGCGAGGAGGGCGACGACCAGAGCCTGACCCCGACCATGGGTGTCAAGCAATTTCTATCCCCGCCCTCCGCGAGGAGGGCGACGATCCGCAGACTGCTGGGGCAGCGGTTCCGTTTATTTCTATCCCCGCCCTCCGCGAGGAGGGCGACCCCCAGTGGAGCCAAAACAGCTTATTCATTTTTATTTCTATCCCCGCCCTCCGCGAGGAGGGCGACGTCCCAAGACTGGATGAAGTCGTGTAAGCCGGAGGATTTCTATCCCCGCCCTCCGCGAGGAGGGCGACACATCGGCCTTGAAATCAAGCGACCATTCCTCGGAAATTTCTATCCCCGCCCTCCGCGAGGAGGGCGACTTTCAATGGTTGAGTCTTGTCCGTTGTGTGATGTATTTCTATCCCCGCCCTCCGCGAGGAGGGCGACCGCAGCCACTTGCTTATTTCCGCCCACAGAATATCATTTCTATCCCCGCCCTCCGCGAGGAGGGCGACTGAGGGCCATTTCGCCCTGCTCTTTCAGCTCGTCCAATTTCTATCCCCGCCCTCCGCGAGGAGGGCGACTCGTCCCGCTTGATGTGCAGCCCGTCTACCTCCTATTTCTATCCCCGCCCTCCGCGAGGAGGGCGACCGATAGGTGTCGAAACGCACAGGCAGGTTACAGAATTTCTATCCCCGCCCTCCGCGAGGAGGGCGACTCTTTCGCAAGGTCGTTTTCTCGCGGAAGAATCGATTTCTATCCCCGCCCTCCGCGAGGAGGGCGACAATTACTCATTTTTCTGTATCTCCTTTCACCTGAAATTTCTATCCCCGCCCTCCGCGAGGAGGGCGACCAATGGCGTTCAGGGTGGCAAGCTGGGTGTTCTTATTTCTATCCCCGCCCTCCGCGAGGAGGGCGACAACCTTCTTGGGAACCGTTCAGGTTGATCTTCAGATTTCTATCCCCGCCCTCCGCGAGGAGGGCGACAAACCACCCTGACCATTCAGGGTGGTTCCATACGATTTCTATCCCCGCCCTCCGCGAGGAGGGCGACGGGCGGGTTTTGACCTTGATCCAGTTCCGTTTTGATTTCTATCCCCGCCCTCCGCGAGGAGGGCGACTTCACACTACACCGGCCTATTTAATGGGCTGGAAAATTTCTATCCCCGCCCTCCGCGAGGAGGGCGACTGCTTGACGTCCTTGTTGGGGCAGCCTCCGCAGCATTTCTATCCCCGCCCTCCGCGAGGAGGGCGACGCGTGTTTCCAGCCGTCATCGTCGATAAGCGATACGATTTCTATCCCCGCCCTCCGCGAGGAGGGCGACACACCGGACCAGACGCCCTGCTCAACCTCGGAGAATTTCTATCCCCGCCCTCCGCGAGGAGGGCGACGGTGACGCTCGTGTTCTTCGTCCCGTGAGTGACGTCATTTCTATCCCCGCCCTCCGCGAGGAGGGCGACTTCCCAATGATGCCGCTGGCCGGATTTCCCTTTGATTTCTATCCCCGCCCTCCGCGAGGAGGGCGACGATTGATCCGCTTGTTCAGCTTCATCATTTTTTCGATTTCTATCCCCGCCCTCCGCGAGGAGGGCGACTTCACATTTGGTGGAGGTGACGTGACCTTGTGCATTTCTATCCCCGCCCTCCGCGAGGAGGGCGACGTTATCCCGCTCAAGTTCTGTGGCCTTGTCGAGATTTCTATCCCCGCCCTCCGCGAGGAGGGCGACAGGGTTGGTTTCACTTACTGTCACCTCCCCCAAAAATTTCTATCCCCGCCCTCCGCGAGGAGGGCGACTGCTCTTTATCCATTGGTGCCCTCCTCGTACTGGTATTTCTATCCCCGCCCTCCGCGAGGAGGGCGACGCGCTTGCCGCTCATGCTGTTGCTGTTCGCCTGATATTTCTATCCCCGCCCTCCGCGAGGAGGGCGACTTCGATCAGGCGTCCACGAAGTCGAGCGACTACCTATTTCTATCCCCGCCCTCCGCGAGGAGGGCGACTGAAGGACGATGGTCTGTATGTCCCCACCCCGGAATTTCTATCCCCGCCCTCCGCGAGGAGGGCGACCGCCGTGGCACCGGCGAACGTGCTGGCCGAAACATATTTCTATCCCCGCCCTCCGCGAGGAGGGCGACCGCCGCCGCTGGGCACCTTGATAGTGTCGAAGGATTTCTATCCCCGCCCTCCGCGAGGAGGGCGACGGAGTTCACCTTCGTGTATGACCCTGCAATGGTTATTTCTATCCCCGCCCTCCGCGAGGAGGGCGACCGGAGTGTGGCTGCATTTCGGACGAGGTGACCATTATTTCTATCCCCGCCCTCCGCGAGGAGGGCGACCAGAGCTGCCGCCCTAAACATTCCAATCATTTCAATTTCTATCCCCGCCCTCCGCGAGGAGGGCGACACACCACCTACATGACCGGCAAAGAGGCCGTGGAATTTCTATCCCCGCCCTCCGCGAGGAGGGCGACCTGCAGAACTTGGGCTGACCATCACCGACACCTACATTTCTATCCCCGCCCTCCGCGAGGAGGGCGACCTTGATGGCCTTGCCCAGCTTGTCCCGGATGGCCTATTTCTATCCCCGCCCTCCGCGAGGAGGGCGACCCCGCGCCGCTGATACTTATAGGAGGCAATATCATGATTTCTATCCCCGCCCTCCGCGAGGAGGGCGACTCTTCACGCTTCTTGAGCGTATCGAGAATCTTCTATTTCTATCCCCGCCCTCCGCGAGGAGGGCGACTGCATCGCGTCCAAGTCCGCTTTGCTCATTTGGGATTTCTATCCCCGCCCTCCGCGAGGAGGGCGACGGCAAGAACACCGAAAACGCTGTGAGAGCGGCACAATTTCTATCCCCGCCCTCCGCGAGGAGGGCGACATCGCTTCTCTGTTTGGTGGGTGGGATGCCGCACTATTTCTATCCCCGCCCTCCGCGAGGAGGGCGACCCGTTACCGCTTCTACTCCCCTCACTGGCGGCGAATTTCTATCCCCGCCCTCCGCGAGGAGGGCGACTTACTAATTGGCAAGTTTTCAGCGATTCGCAAAATTTCTATCCCCGCCCTCCGCGAGGAGGGCGACTTGTTATGGCGAGGTTACAAGCGATTCACCCTTGATTTCTATCCCCGCCCTCCGCGAGGAGGGCGACGTTCCAGCATCTTCATAATGTTCTTGTTCATGGAATTTCTATCCCCGCCCTCCGCGAGGAGGGCGACGTGTCACCGATGACTACATATCCAGCGCAGCCCATATTTCTATCCCCGCCCTCCGCGAGGAGGGCGACGTGATTTTCTGCTTCAACTCGGCATCTGCCTGCTGATTTCTATCCCCGCCCTCCGCGAGGAGGGCGACGGGAGTATATCAACTTCATGGCCGAATCAGAGCAATTTCTATCCCCGCCCTCCGCGAGGAGGGCGACCTGCGCAGGGGGTGCAGGAAAGCTGTCAGGGTGCAATTTCTATCCCCGCCCTCCGCGAGGAGGGCGACCCATGCGCCATTCAGCGCAAGTGCTTCAAACAAAATTTCTATCCCCGCCCTCCGCGAGGAGGGCGACAGCAAAAACAGAGACAAAATCTCTATTTTCAAACAAATTATACAACATTCTGCACGAATTTAGAAGAGCCTTGATTTACAACGGGTCAAAGAACTATCCCAATCATGCAAAATGACACAAAAATCCGGTGCGAAGGTGCCGGAAAAATGCTGAGAACTCGCCCTTCGCACCGGGGCGGGAAACTTAGAACAACAGCAGGCCGTCCTGTTCGAAGGGCGGATGAACGCCGATATGCTCCACCTTGCTCTTATAGTTGTTGCCCAGCTGGTAGAAGCGCAGACTGTCCAGCGCAGGGTCGATGAGAGACGTCAGCTCCGCCTTGAGAACGGCATACTGCGCGGCATCCAGCAGACACTCGAACACGGAGTTCTGCACCCGCTGGCCGTGGTCCACACAGCGCTTGGCGACTTTGCGCAGACGTTTGCGCCCGGCAGGAGTTTCGGTATTGACGTCGTAGGTGATAAGGACCAGCATACACATCCCTCACTTCCAGAAAAATGGCGGGTAAAGCTCCATATCGCCCCGCAGGGTGCGGGCCAGAAGCAGAGCCTGCACATAAGGCACGAGGCCCCACGGAAGCTTTTCGTTCAGGAACGGGTGGGTGATAGTCTCCTGCTTGCGGGTCTGCCACCCGCCCAGAAAGGCGCGGCGGCCCTCATCGGTGAGAAGGACGGCCCCGTTCTCCTGCTTCTGGAAATGCTTCGGCGTCATGATTTTCTGGTTGATGCAGGAGAGCACGAAGCGGTCGGCATAAACTGCACGCAGCTCTTCCATGAGGTCGAGGGCGAGGCTCCTGCGCCCGGGCCGGGCGCGGTGGAGAAAGCCGACGTAGGGGTCGAGGCCCACACTCTGAAGAGCCGCCGTGCAGTCGGAGGCCAGAAGCGAATAAGCGAAAGAGAGCAGGGCATTGGTATTGTCCAGCGGCGGGCGGCGGCTCCGGCCTGCGAAAGAAAAACCATCGTGCTGCTGCAGGATGAGTGAATCAAAGCAGTCGAAATACCGCTGTGCCGCCTCGCCCTCCAGACCGCGAAGCTGGTCGAGGTCGTCACACTGCTCGATAAGGGGCAGCGCCGCCGCCAGCTGGGCGCTGGTGCGCTTGAGCTGTTCCACCGGCACCCGCTGAGGGTGGTCGCGGGTGGCCCGTTCCAGCACCCAGCGGGCGTTATAGACTTTGCCCAGGATGAAATTGCGCGCATAGAGACAGCTCTCTGCCTCGCTGTCTGCGATGCGGTACTGGGTCTGCCGCAGCAGGACGTTGCCCCGCTCTTCGCCTACGGCCCGGGCCAGAAAGCGGCCCTGCGGGCTGAAAAAGCTCAAATCGACCCCGAGGCTGGCGCATTTACCCATCAAGGCAGGGCTTGCGCCGGGATAGCTGAAGCAGACGATGCCTTCCAGCGTGTGGAGCGGGACCCGGCCAATTTCAGCCTTGTTGCAGAGCAGGACGATGTTCTCCCCCTCGAGGGAAAGGTAGGCGTCCTTGTTGAGGACGTAGAGCGTGTTCAAAAACTTTCTCATGGCGCGGCCTCCTGCATCTCGTCCAGATGGGCGCGGAGATAGGCTTTCGGGTCGGCACGCTGATACAGCACGGGGAGGCAGAGCTCTTTGAGGGAGCAGGCGTTGCAGTGAGTGCCGGGCTTTGACTTGGGGGTATAGCCCCGGGCAAAATAGGCGTGCATCTCATCGGCCATCTTCTGGGTGGCCTGGCGCAGTTCTTCGGTCAGCGGCACGACCTCCCGCCGCCGCGTCTCTTCGTAGAAGAGCGCACCCTCCGGGATGCTGCACACCAGCATCTCTTCCAGCGCCATGGCCTGTGCGCAGAGCTGCAGCCGATCAGCGTCGCTGGCCTTGGCGCGGCCATGCTTGTACTCGACAGGCATGGGCTTCCAAAGCCCTTCCGTGCTTTGCAGGGGGATGCCCTCCGGGTCGGCCCGGAACTCGACGACATCGCAGTTTCCGCTCAGGCCCAGCCGACGGCTGACCACCTGCATCCCTCGGGTGATGAGCAGGCCGCCGCGCCGTTCGGTCTGGTTTGCGTCATGGCAGCGGGCGTGGTCGAGCTGGCCTTCGACGGTGCGGCGGTTCTCCGCCCACTGCTGTTCCAGATGGATGAGCGCCCACTGGCGGCGGCAGAAGCAGAAGTGCTGGATGCCCGACAGGGGCAGCCAGTCGTCCGGGCCGCCCATCAGGACAGCCTCTCGCAGGTGACTCCTTCCGGCAGAGTGTCTGCCACCGTGACGGTGTAGTCGCGGTAGCTGCGGGCGGCGTCCACATCGGGCTTGCACTGGACGGCGACGGAGTCGAAGAGCTTATAGGCCGGGGCATTGCCCAGCTCAGAATCGTGCTTGAACACGATGAGCTCCCGCACGGCCATCTTGCCGCGGGCGGCGCTGTGGTCGTTCTCGAACATGTTCAGAATGGCAGTCCACAGAAGTTTCAAATCATCCTCGGAGAAGCCGGTGGTCTTCCGAGCGAGGTTGGCCGAAACATAGCCCTCGGCGCGGTAGAGGGCGTAAGGCACGATGTGCTTGCGGCCCATCTCAGTACCCTTCTTCTCGGCATCGGCCTCGGTAGTGATGGCCACGCGGGTGATGGTGACTTCCTGCGGGACGATGGGGTCTACCGAGCGGGCAAAGCTCAGCTGGACGGGGCCGCGCACCTGACCGCAGTTCAGCGCACCCTTGACGAAGGTGGTCATGACAGCACCGAAGGTGCGGATGTCGAAGTAGTTCTCACACATATAGTCCCGCAGCTTGGCATCGATGTCGGGGTCGGCCTTTTTGGCAGCTTTCAGGTCGGGGTCGATGCCCAGCGTGCTGATGGCCTCGGCGTCGCTGCGGTTGAGGGGAACGCCGTCCTTGATGTAGATACGATAGCCTTTTTCGTCCTCTTTCAGGGTCTCGACATAGTTGCGGATCTTCCGCTTGAGGCAGACATCAGTCACCAGACCGTAGCCCGTCTCGGGGTCGATGCGGGGCATATTGCCTGCATCGGGGTCGCCGTTGGGGTTGCCGTTCTCGACGTCGAACAGGATGACGAAATCATAGCGGTTCTTAATGGGCTCAGACATAGTTTATTCCTCCTCATTCTTTTTGGCGTAGCGTTTCTGGGTCTGGTGGTAGTAGCCGATCTCAAAGGCACCCTGCTCCGGCAGGCTGAGCCGCGCCGGGAAGCCTGTCTCGGGCAGCTGGGCCATCAGCTCGGTGAGCTGTTTGTTGAAATGCACCTCGTTGGGGGTGCTCATCTTCTGCAGATGCTTCTGAGCCAGCTTGACCAGCGTAGGGAAGGCCGTTGCCGGGGTGGCACAGGCCGAGTTGAAGTACCGGTCTTTGATGGTGGCGTTGATGCCGGGATTGGCGACGCTCTGGATCGTCTCCAGCACAGAGAAGAGACGCCCCAGAACATAGGGGACATTGCTGCTTTCGTTCAGGCTCACGGTAAATACCTCCTTGTTGAGCTCAGTGGGGTAGTTGCGGAGATAGTAGGCTTTCAGGATAGCGGCGCGGCCCCGGGTGACTTCCCGTTCGGCCCGGATGCGGAGGGTCACGCCGTTGAGCAGAGTGGCGGGGTACGGCCCGCCGGTGAGGATGGCCCGGAGCAGATCGCCCACCAGCTGGGGCGATGGATTTTTGTCCCGGGATTTCTGGTTGACCGTCTCCTGCGCCAGCGCCCAGACCGACAGGTTTTCCCGCTTGTCGAAGGCGGGGCGGGTGATGCTGAGCCGGTCGGCGTGGTCCTGCAGATTTTTGGCAAACTGTCCGAAGCTGCTGTGCAGGAAGAACCGGACGGAGAGCCGGGCCGCGTTGGGCGAGATGCCCAGCACATAGAAGTTCTGATTCGGGTCCAGCTTGTCGTCGAGGAAGGAGACGGGGCGTCCCTGAGAAAGGGCTTTCAGTGCGGCTGCAAGGTCGCTTTCCGAGACGCCGCGCGCCTCGGCACCGCCGCAGAAAAACATTAGCATGGCGTTTGAGTAGGCGGGAGCGGCGTTTTCGGCCCAGCAGACGATGGTGGTGTCGCCGATGCGCTGGCAGCAGTTCCGGTCAGCCAGCAGCAGATTGAGGGCCGTGGTGTAGGCGAAAGCTGCGTACTCGCTGACAGGGGCGTTGGCACCCTGCTCATGGCCATAGGAGCAGAAAGCGGGCGCGTTGAAGGAGACCAGTGCCGCACCGGCGGCCTGTGCGCCCATCACACCTTTGATGGCGGGGTGGATGCGGGCGATGCCGGCTTCTTTGCCGGTGATGAGGCAGCGGGCCGTCTCGGCGTCTGCATCGGAGGTGTCAAAGGCAGACTGCCATGCGGTCCGGATGGCGTCATCTGTGGTGGCCAGCCAGTGGGCGCCGTCGGGGGATTCGTAGCCGAACACAAGGTTCGCGTTGTTGTTCAGGTCAGCCCACTGCTCTGCCAGCAGCGGGTGGGTGGGGGCTGTATCTGGCTCCCAGCTGTCAAAAAAGGCGAGGATGGCTTTGGCGGCAGGGGAGTCCACGCCGTCGAGAACCTTGTGGTGGAGGGTGGCACAGGCCTCGAGGCACTGGCGGGAGCGCTCGGGCTTGCCCTTTTCGTCTGCGCCCAGCAGATAGGACGTATTGTCGCACAAGAAGTTCGCGGCGACGCCGGAGGCACGCTTGACCCGGTGGGGGACAGGAAGCTCACGGGGGGCGATGACGGTCTTTTTGCCCTTGGGGACTTCCTGCCGCAGGTCGTTGAGGGCGAGAAGCTGGCCGTCGGGGCCGAGGCGCAGTTCATAGCTGACTTTGAACTTACTGTCCCAGCCGGGGGCCTCCACCTTGCCCTGCTTCAAGAGCTGTTCATAATAGGCGGTGAGTGCTTGGAGTATCATGTAAACACCTCCACGTCCCGGCATTCCATCACGCCGTCCACCAGCTTTGCGCGGAAGAACTGGCTGCGGATGTTGGCCGAATCAGAGTAATCGAGGCTGTGGAGCATGAAGCCGAGGTCCTGCGTGACCTTCAGCGCCGGAATGCTGCCGCCCGGCCACTCCCGGAAGTTGGCCGGGAACTCCCGGCACCCGAAACAGGGCTGGTGATAGCACTGACCTTTGCGCAGGCGTCGGCGCAGGATGTCCTGGAACTTGCCGGGATTGTCGCTGGGGGCGGCCTTGTCCGTCAAATCGAAGTGACACTCGATGACGTAGTGGACGTCCTGCAGGACCATCGCGGCCCGCTGCTGGATGTCCTCCGAGGTGTAGAGCACCGGCGGCGTGCCGCCTTTGGCCGCACTGAGGGCGGCGGAGGACAGCAGGGTGGACTTGACCTCGTTGCGCCGGATGTTGGTGAACCGGATGGGCCGCTGGGTGTATTCCTCCGTGGATGCCTCATCCACGGGGTCAAGGCCGAAGGGCTTGAGCAGATAGATGCGGTCAACCGTATAACGCAGCCCGGGGTGCCAGTAGATGGCTTCCACAAGGCCCCGCGCAGCGGATGGAGTGATCATGTCGTAGCTCACACGCTCGGTCTTCATTTCCGGACGAGTGAAACAGGCATAGTCGCCCCATACTTCAATGAGCATGGACATCAGCATCGCCTCCTTTCCGGGTGAAGTTGAACTTTCAGACTAAGATGAATATCGGTCATTGAAACCACCTCTTTCTTTTAGAAGTAAAGGCCGATGCCCGTCTCCACATCCATGGCAAGGCCGGTCTTTTCACTGTAGCAGCTGGTGTCGGTGAGGATGGCCGAGCCATCGGGCCGCAGTTCCAGCGCCCCGGCGGCGTCGAGCTTGTCGAACTGGTCCTTATAACAGGAGACACTGTAAACGCCCAGCTTCCGCAGCAGCGTCCGGGTAACATGACCGCTGCGCAGCTGTTCACAGAGGGCTGCGCCCTCGCCGACGGGCAGATAGACCGTGCGGGCAGCGTTCTCGATGAGGCGGAATTCCTCCGCCACCTGTGCAAAGGGGAACTGGCAGCCCCGGATGCCCCGGAGAAAGGCATCCAGAATGCCGTGTTTGTCCACGGCGTCGGGGCCGCGCAGGTCGGAAAGCTCGTTGAAGTAGAGCTGAATGGCTCGGGGCGTGTCCAGTGTGTCCTGATGCCGGGCGGTGTAGTCCAGCGCGCTGACGTTCTGCCTGAGCATCTGGGGCGTGGAACACTCGTCCAGCCGGAACCGGTAGACGATGCTTTCCTCTGCGCCCCGCCGCCCCTCGCGGTTGCAGCGCCCGGCAGTCTGTAAGAGCGAGTCAAGACCGCACTGCTCGCGGTAAGCGACGGGAAAATCCACGTCCACGCCCGCCTCGATCAGAGAGGTGGACACCACCCGGCAGGGCAGACCCTCTTTCAGTCGCTGGCGGATGGCGTCCAGCTGACGGCGGCGGTCGGCGGCGCAGAGCAGGGTGGTCAGGCAGTAGCTGCCCTCGGCGGGCAGGGACTCATAGAGCTGCTGGGCCGTCTTGCGGCGGTTGACCACGCAGAGCACCTGCGGGTGCCGGGCCAGCCGGGCGGCGAACTCCTCCTGCGGCAGGGTGCCGAGGTCTTGCAGTGTGGTGCGCCGGAGCACTTCGTAGAGGCGGGCCGCGTCGGGCGTGATCTCCTGCGGGTGGAGCTCAGGCGCAAAGCGCCGGAACAGCGGCTCAAGGGCAGGCTGGGTGGCCGTGCAGAGGACGGCCGTGGAGTGGTAGTGCTGGATGAGCTGGGCGATGGCACTGACGCAGGGGGCAAGGTAGTCGCCCGGGAGGGTCTGCGCCTCGTCGAAGATGATGACGCTGTCGGCGATGTTGTGGAGCTTGCGGCAGCGGCTGCTGCGGTTGGCGTAGAGCGACTCGAAGAACTGCACCGCCGTCGTCACCACGACGGGGGCGTCCCAGTTTTCGCTGGCCAGCATCTGGCGGTACTGGGCAGGGGTCAGGTCGTCCTGCTCAACAGTCTTGTACTCGGCGTTGGAGAAGTCGGCCAGAACATTTTCTGCGCCCAGCAGGCCCGAGAAGACGGCGGCGGTCTGGTCGATGATGGACATATAAGGGATGACGTAGATGACCCGCTTCATCTTCTGGGCGGCGGCGTGCTCCAGCGCAAAGGCGAGGGAGGCGAAGGTCTTGCCGCCGCCGGTGGGTACGGTGAGGGTGTAGAGCCCCTGTGGGCCGTGTGCGCCTTTCTCGAGGCAGGCGCGGAGGACGGTGTTGCGCTGGACGCTGACGGGCGAGGGCGATTCGGCCCTAAGATAGCGCTGCGCCTGTGCCGAGACGATGTCCCGCAGCGCGGCGATGTCCGTGCCGCTGCCCCGGGGTGCGGCCTTGCCGTCCATGAAGGTCTCGGTGTCGATGAAGTCGGCGTCCACGAGGCAGGAATAGAGCATCCGGGTAAAGAACGCGAGGCTCAGCGGGTCGGCGCAGGCCCACGCGGGCGGCGTCGAGGCGGGGAGCGTTACTTCCTGCCAGCCGTCGTAGGGGGCTACCGGCTTCTTGCTCCGGCCAAACAGGGTGGCGTCGCCCGGGTCATCGGCGGGGCTCCCGCCGTCGGGCAGGCCGCTGTGGTGTCCGGCCACGGCAAAGGCAGTGTGGAGATGTTGGCGAACCCAGGCCTCCTGCGCCCCGGCGGTAGAGTGGTCCACCTTGGGGCCGCCTTTGAGCCGCAGCTGGAAGGCGTCGCTGTACTTCCCGACGTCGTGGAGCCACGCGGCAAATTCGGCCTCGCTCTGCGCCCCGAAGGGGGCTGCGAAGGAACCGGCCAGTCTGGCAGTGCCGGCGAGATGGTCGTAGACGGTCTGGGTGCGGGTGCCGTCCTCGCTGATGTGGGCAAGACGTGTGGAGTGCTCCATAAAATGACCTCCTGACTCTGGTTTGCAATAAGGATACGCTTTTCAAAAAGCGGCTGTCAACAAAACGCGCTTTTCGACGAAAAATTCTGGAACTTTGCACAAAAAGCAGACGGAAAAATCTGCAATGTGCCAAAGAAGAAAGAAACGAGTATTTTCATGTTTTTATAATAATACAAATAATGTCCAATAAACTGGACTTTTGCTGATTTTTCAGGCAAAAATGAAAAGAGAACTGCGTTTGCTGTACTGCGGGAGGAAGACCGCCCATCAGCAGAGAAAAAATGAAGATGTTGTGTACAACAACACAGCATTAAGATGGAATTAAGGCAGGGTTAAGAAAACCGCAAGAAAAGTGCTGAGTTATTCCATCTGGGAATGGACTTTCGGGAAAATCGAGGCGAATATCCCCCTTTTCATTTGCTGAAATCTGTTGTATTATGAATAACAGATATGGAATCAGAGAAAAAAGCGCCTGGATGAAGCGCAAACAGGAATGATAAGAAAAATAAAGGGCAATAGGGGGAGAGCTACGATGGACGAAAAAGATTACGAGCTGCTGCACGCACTGGACGAGACGCGCAACATCACCCACGCAGCGGACAAACTATACATGACCCAGTCGGCACTTTCCAAGCGCATCAAGGCGCTGGAACAGGAGCTGGGGGTGGAGATCGTGCTGCGCTCACGGCAGGGCATCCGCTTCACGCCGGCAGGCGAACAGGTGCTGCTCCACAGCGCCGCCGCCGCCCGCGAGATGGAAAAGATGCGCCGCCAGCTGGCTTCCATCCAGGGCGAAGCCTGCGGCACCCTGCGGGCAGGCATCTCGGTGAACTTCTCCTACTACCGCCTGCCCGAGGTGCTGACCGAGTACCACAAAGCCTACCCGAAGGTACGCCTCGACATCGCTACCGGCCACAGCCGGAACATCTACCAGCAGATGCTGGATTCCTCGCTGGACGTGGCAGTGCTGCGGGGCGAGTATCCGTGGGACGGTACCCAGTTCCTGCTCTCGCAGGAGAATATCTGCCTCATCTGCAGCGAGGAGAACAAGGACAGACCCATCTCCGATTACCTTTATATCGACCACAGCAGCGACGCCACCATCAGCGCCCAGATGGCCCGCTGGCGCTACGAGAACGGCGTGACCAACGATGCGGGCAATTTTGTGGTGGACAACATCATGGTCTGCCGCGAGATGGTGGAGCGGGGCCTTGGCTGGGCGCTGATACCGGAAGTGGCGCTGGATAACTTTAAGGGATATGTCAAGCCCTGCACCTTCGAGAACGGTGAGCCCTTCGTCCGGCGCACCTATATTTTCTGCCAGAGAGACGCAGCCGCCCTGCCGCAGGTGCAGCTCTTTATGGACATGCTCAAAAAGCACCGCTGAGAGGAGAAAAACATGGAAACGACTGTTTCACTGGTCCAGATGCTGGATGCACGGGAGCGCCGGGTGCAGCATCAGCAGGAGCTGTTGGCCCAGTACCACAAGCCGCTCATCTGCTTTACCATGAATATCTGCGGCCCGATAAAGGATTCGCCCCTCATCCGGCGGGGCTTTGCGCGGGGGCGTCAGCTGCTGCGCCAGCAGTTTCTGCGGGCAAAGCTGACGCCGCTGCATCAGGACGCCGTCTGGGAAGTGACCGGCTGCGAGGCGTTCTATGTGCTGGACGCCGACCCGCTGACCATCAAGAAATTCACCACCGACATCGAGGACGCCACCCCGCTGGGGCGGCTGTTCGACATGGACGTCATCCGTCCGGACGGCCTCAAAGTGGACAGAGAAGAGCTAAACCTCGAAGGCCGCCGCTGTCTCATCTGCGGCGGGCCTGCTAAGGTGTGCAGCAGCCGCCGCATCCATACCGTGGCCGAACTGCAGGAAAAGACGACGGAGATCTTGACCGAGGCCCGGGACGCGCAGGACATTGCCGACGCGGCCCGTCTGGCCGTCCGCGCCCTGCTCTACGAAGTGACCACCACCCCGAAGCCCGGCCTTGTGGACCGGCGTAACAGCGGAAGCCATAAAGACATGGACGTCTTCACCTTCATGGACAGCGCCGCGGCGCTCTACCCCTATTTTCAAGCCTGCGCCCGGACGGGCCGCGAGACGGCGGAACAGCCCGCGCCCGAGACATTCGCGGCCCTGCGGCCTCTGGGCTGTGAGGCCGAGGGCGAGATGCTGGACGCCACCGGCGGCGTCAACACCCACAAAGGCGCGGTCTTTTCGGTGGGCATCGTCTGCGCGGCACTGGGACGCCTCGACCGCTCCCTCTGGGCCGAAGCAGCCCGCGTTCTGGCGGAAGTATCCGCAATGACGGCGGGCCTGACCGAGAAGGATTTTGCAGGCGTCACTGCCGAGAACGCTGCCACCGTGGGCCAGAAGCTTTATATCCAGTACGGCATCACCGGTGTGCGCGGGCAGGTGGAAGCTGGACTTCCCGCAGTGCTGAATGTCGGTCTGCCGGTGCTGGAAGAGGGCCTTGCCAAGGGTTACGACTTCGACTGCGCCAGCGGCGGCGCACTGTTGGCCATCCTGGCCAACAGCACCGATACCAACATCATCTCCCGCTCGAGCCGGGAGCGTCAGCTGGCCCTCACCGAAGAGCTGAAAGCCCTTCTCGCCCAGACACCTTACCCGGATAAAGATGCGCTCGCGGCGCTGGATGACCGGTTCATTGCGGAAAATCTCTCGCCCGGCGGCAGTGCCGACCTGCTGGCGCTGACCTGGCTGCTCCATTTTGCTACTACTGAGGGGAATATCAATGAGTGAATATACCATTTCGCAGGTCTATCCGACCGATAAAACCGTTCTGGCCCAAATCGACACACTTTTGGGTCAGGAGGGCATCCGCCGCGACGGCAATCTGGACTACATCTGCGCCATGTTCGACGAGGAATACAACGTCATCGGCACCGGCAGCTGCTTCGGCAACACCCTGCGGTGCTTCGCTGTCAGCAGCGCCCATCAGGGCGAGGGTCTGCTGAACCAGATCATCACCCATCTCATCGAGGTGCAGTGCGCGCGGGGGAATATGCATCTGTTTCTCTACACCAAGGTAAAAAGCTCCAAGTTTTTCGGCGACCTCGGCTTCTACGAGATCGCCCGGGTGGAGGATACCCTTGTCTTCATGGAGAACCGCCGCGACGGCTTCGGGGCTTATCTGCGCGATCTGGAAAAGACCAGGACCGAGGGCAAAAGTGCGGCCCTCGTCATGAACGCGAACCCTTTTACCCTCGGTCATCAGTATCTTGTGGAAAAAGCTGCTGCCGCCTGCGACACGCTCCACCTGTTCGTGGTCAGTGAGGACGCCAGCCTTGTGCCTTTTGCCGTGCGCAGGAAGCTGGTGGAGGCGGGCGTGGCCCATCTGCCGAATGTGGTGCTCCACGACAGCGGCCCCTACATCATCTCGAATGCCACCTTCCCCAGTTACTTCCTGAAGGATGAGGCAGCTGTCATCGACGGCCACGCCCGGCTGGACCTCGCCGTCTTTACGAAAATCGCGGCGGCGCTGAACATCACTGCCCGCTATGTAGGCGAGGAGCCTACCAGTCAGGTGACGGGGCTTTATAACCAGATTATGTGCGAGCAGCTGCCCAAAGCGGGTATCGAGTGTGTCGTTGTACCCCGCAAAGAAGCAAACGGCAAGGCCATCAGTGCTTCCACCGTCCGCCAGTGCCTGCAGAGCGGCGACTGGGATACCCTCGGGACGCTGCTGCCCAAGACCAGCCTCGACTATTTCCGCAGTCCGGAGGCAGAGCCGGTGCTGGCACGCATCCGCAATGCGGGCAATGTCGTGCATTACTGAGAAAAACTTCCTCTCTCTTTGTGGTCATGACAACAGAAATAGGACGAAGCATCTGTTATAATAGGCCCATCAAGAAAAGGAGAGTGTGGATATGATACGTAAAATCATTCATATAGACGAAGAAAAATGCAATGGCTGTGGTGCCTGTGTCACTGCCTGCCATGAGGGTGCCATCGGCCTCGTGAACGGAAAGGCCAAGCTTATGCGCGACGACTACTGCGACGGCTTCGGCGACTGCCTGCCCGGCTGCCCCACCGGTGCCATCACCTTCGAAGAGCGGGAGGCCGCTGCCTACGATGAGCAGGCTGTGCTGGAAAACAAACAGAAAAAGGCTGCTGCCGCTGCCGAAAAGCCCGTCTTCCACGGCTGCCCGGGCAGCGCCATGCGCCAGTTTGACCGCCAGCAGGCCGCACCGGCTGCAGCTCCTGCCGCCGCCCAGCCCTCGCAGCTGGCCCAGTGGCCCTGCCAGATCAAGCTTGTGCCGGTGAATGCACCCTATTTTGACGGTGCCAAGCTGCTTATCGCCGCCGACTGCACCGCCTACGCCTACGCGAACATCCATCAGGAGTTCATGCGCGGCCATGTTACCCTCATCGGCTGCCCCAAGCTGGATGCCGTGGACTACAGCGAGAAGCTGACCGAGATCATCCGCAATAACGACATCAAGAGCGTTACCGTCCTGCGGATGGAGGTGCCTTGCTGCGGAGGTCTCGAACACGCCGCCGTCACTGCCCTCAAGAACAGCGGCAAGTTCATCCCCTGGAATGTCGTCACCTTCTCGGTGGATGGCCGTATCCTCGACCGGTAAATAATCGCAAACAAAAAAGCAGACGCTGCACAAAGCGTCTGCTTTTTTTGTATCATTCAGTTTGTGGTCTGGGTGGCGGACTGTATCATCTTCCAGACAGACTCGATGCTCTGGCGTATCTGAGCCAGCGTGACGATGTCCTCGTCACTCATCCGGGAAGCCGGGGGAGAGAGCACCGTCTTGGCAGAAGTCACCGTGCCGGTGAGCTGGATGTGGACGTTGTGGTCCGGGAGGGTCAGCAACACATGGATGGGCGTGGTCTTCGAGGAGAGAGCGTCCGTCGAAAAGCCAAGCACGAGGGTCGTGCCGTCGGCTGCGGCGGGGAACTGATAGTAGCGGTAGCCGTCCCGTGCGGCAGAAGGAGAGGCTTTTTTCAGCCCCTTGAGCGAGAGGGTGAAGCCGGAAAGCTCCTGAAGCTCGACCTTGTTCGTCTCGACGCCCAGCACGGCGGAAGCCTGCGTCTGGGAGATGTAGTCTCCGAGGCTCCACTCGGGCAGAAGAACGCTTGCGATGGAGAGTTTATCGGTGACAGCCTGACGCAGAACGGTGTAGAGCTGCCCGATGTCGAAGAGCGTCTCTTCCGAGTCGATATAGACCCGGGTGAAGGGAGACGTCTTGACGGAGTCGTCTTCGTTGAGCTGGAAGAAAGAGAGCTGCAGCTTTCCGGGCGCATACTGGCCGCTGATACTGCCGCTGGAAGCGTTCACCCGCTCGAGGATGTTCAGCAGCGGCGGCTTATCCGGGCTGTTGGGCGCTATCTCATACCGGAAGGTGAAGGATGCACCGGTTTGCAGAGCCGAGATTTTGCTGTGCAGCTGGAAAAAGACCACGCCCACAGCGACCACTACGGCCACCAGCACGACCGCTAAAGCAACAAAAAGCGGATTGACACGTTTTTTTGGAGATGCCATCTGCAAGACCTCCTGTCATAGACTCTATGATTATAGCATACGAGCAGGTGGACGAAATGTCAAGCCGGAACTTGACGTTATCAGACGGTCAGCGTATACTGTCTGATACATCTTATATAAGGTAAAAGGAGGCAGAGATGAAAATAGCGATACTTGGTACCAGCGGCAGCGGGAAATCCACGCTGGCAAAGCGCCTGGGGGAGAGATACGGCCTGCCGGTGCTCCATATGGATACCGTGCATTTCCTGCCCGGCTGGGTGGAGCGGCCCTTCGCCGAGGAAGAAGCCATTGTCCGGCAGTTTCTCGACGAGAACGCAGGCGGCTGGGTCATCGACGGCAATTATAGCAAGACCTGCTATGCCCGGCGGCTGAAAGAAGCGGATAAAATCATCGTGCTCTGGTTTTCACCGCTGGTCTGCCTTTGGCGGGCGATACGGCGCTGGCAGCAGAACAAAGGCCGTGTGAGGGAGTCGTCTGCGCCCGGGTGCGAAGAGAAGATCGATGCCGAATTCGTCCGCTGGATCCTCCACGATGGGCGCACGAAGCAAAAGTGGGCGAAGATGGAGAGAATCGGGGAAAAGTACCCGGAGAAATATGTATTGATTCGGAACCAGCGGGAGCTGGATGGGTTCTTAAAGGAACTTTGAACTGGTTGTCGCGCCGGTGGCGCGGGGGCAGAGCGCTTTTGCATTGGGGCTAAGTTCTCTTTTGCGCGCCAAAAGAGAACCAGAAAAGCGCCCGCTACTTTCGAAGCGCGGGAGGCACGAATCAAGGGCTGCTCGCCCTTGATAATCCCGAAGGAGTTGTCGAAGCCCAAAAATGCTAGCCGCTTCGCTAAACGCATTTTTTGGGCTTCTCCGGTTTACGGCTCCGCCGATGGTGTTACGCTTTCGCAGAACTTTACGTTCAGCAAGGGCGTAAAGTCTGCTGCGAAGCAGCAAATTGGAGAAACGAGAAAAAAGCGTTAAGCGCAGCGACTAGCTTTTTTCCGTTTCGACCTCATCTTCGGAATCGTTAAGGGCGAGAAGCCCTTAACTCGTTGCGGGGAGAGTGGAGTCCAGAGGTAGGGAGGGGGGATTCGAAACACCCCTCCCTACCTCTGGCCCGCGCGGAGCGCAAGCCGCTTGACCAAAAGAAAAAACCAGCCCCGCGCATAGGCGCGAGAACCAGCTTAAAGAAAAAACCAGCTCTGCCTCTGGCCCGCGCGGAGCGCAAGCCACTTGACCAAAAGAAAAAACCAGCCCCGCGCCACCAGCGCGAGAACCAGCTTAAAGAAAAAACCAGCCCTGCCTCTGGCCCGCGCGGAGCGCAAAGCCATTTGACCGAAAGAGAAAACTGCCCCGCGCACCGGCGCGCGATACACTTAACCTTTACAGGCTTCAACAAACGCCCCAAACAGCCCCTGCTGTGCCGGGTCCGCGTCGCTGAGCCACTCCGGGTGCCACTGGACGCCGAGGCAGAAGTGTGCGTCCGGCTTTTCCAGTGCTTCCACAATGCCGTCCTCGCTGAGGGCGGCTATTTCTAATTCGGGGGCAATGCGGTCTGCCGCCTGATGGTGCTGGCTGTTGACGAGCACGGTGTCCTGCCCCAGCAGGCGGGACAGCAGGGTCCCCCGCCGCACCGTGACGGTATGGACTTTCGCCCAGTGGTCATTGTGGGGAACATGCTCGAAAGGCTTGATGTCCTGATACAGCGTGCCGCCCAGCACGATGTTCATCACCTGAATGCCCCGGCAGATGCCCAGCACCGGCTTGTCTGCCGCGAGGAACGCCCGCAGCAGCTTCGGCTCGGCGGCGTCCCGCAGAAGGTTCGGCTCGCCGCAGGCGGGGATGCGCTCCTGCCCGTAGAAGGCCGGGTCCATGTCGCCGCCGCCCGGCAGCAAGAGGCCGTCGCAGGTCAGCGCCTCGGCCACGGCGGCATCCGGGTCGGAAAGCGCTACCCAGTGTACCTCGGCACCGGCCCGGGCCAGACTTTCCACATATTTTGACTGTGCGGTGGTAAGCTCCGGGTCAGTGCTCATCCGGGGCATGGCGATGGTGACAGACATAGCAAGTATCCTTTCAACTTCTGGATATAACAAAAACCCAGAACCATCGGTTCTGGGTTTTGTGGCGGAAAGATGGGGATTCGAACCCCAGAACGCTTTTGACACGTTACACGATTTCCAGTCGTGCGCCTTAGACCAACTCAGCCATCTTTCCACATCTTCAGTTCTCAGTGCTTCGGGCCGCGGCCCTCAGCGCTCCACTATAATACCTGAAAGAAGGTCTTTTGTCAAGCATTTTTTCAAAAAAGTTTGCATTTTTTCAAAAATGACGCAGCTTCGATGGCTAAAAATGAAAAGGAGACGAAGACCCCCTTGACGCAGGCGGCAAACGGGGCTATGATGAGGGCAGAGAGTATGCAGAGCGGGAAACTCTGCGGAAAACAAAAGGAATTCAGGAGGAAAAACAGATGAATTATTCAGATGTTTTGGCCAATGCCCGCGAGTGCATCGGCAAATACTGCAAGGCCTGCCCGGTGTGCAACGGCGTGGCCTGCAAGAATCAGATCCCCGGCCCCGGCGCAAAGGGCGTGGGCGACACGGCCATCCGCAATTATAATAAGTGGGCCGACATCCGTGTGAACATGGATACCCTCTGCGAGAACGGCACTCCCGACACCCACGTGGAGCTGTTTGGCCGCAGTTTCAAGTACCCCTTCTTCGCCGGCCCGGTGGGCGCGGTGAACCTCCACTACTCCGACGTCTACACCGACATGACCTACAACGACGTGCTGGTGCGCGCCTGCGCCGAGAGCGGTATTGCTGCCTTTACCGGCGACGGCACCAATCCTGACGTTATGACCATGGCCACCAAGGCCATCGGCAATGCCGATGGCTGCGGCGTGCCGACCATCAAGCCCTGGAACATCGACACCATCAAGGATAAGATGGCACAGGCCAAGGCCAGCGGCTGCTTCGCCGTGGCAATGGACGTGGATGCCGCCGGCCTGCCCTTCCTCAAGAATATGACGCCTCCGGCCGGCAGCAAGAGCGTGGCCGAACTGGCTGAGATCGTCAAGCTGGCTGAGCGTCCCTTCATCGTCAAGGGCGTCATGACCGTCAAGGGTGCTCTCAAGGCCAAGGAGGCCGGTGCCGCCGCCATCGTGGTATCCAACCACGGTGGCCGCGTCCTCGACCAGTGTCCCGCCACTGCCGAAGTCCTGCCTGAGATCGCCGCGGCCCTCAAGGGTACCGGCGTCAAGGTCCTGGTGGACGGCGGCATCCGCACCGGCGTTGATGTCTTCAAGGCACTGGCACTGGGCGCGGACGGCGTGCTCATCTGCCGCCCCTTCGTCACGGCTGTCTACGGCGGCGGCGAGGAAGGCGTCAAGTGCTACATCGATAAGCTGGCCGGTGAGCTGGCCGATACCATGCAGATGTGCGGCGCACACTCCATCGAGGAGATCACGCCGGATATGGTGCGGGTCTGATACCTTATAAATACGAAAGGGAGCTGCCCATGCGGACAGCTCCCTTTTTTGTATCGTTTTATTTCAGCGTTCCATCCAGGACCTGCTGATAGTACCACGGCTTCGGGGCGTGGAAGGTCTTGCCGCTGAGAAACTCGAAATCGGGCTGGTTGAAGTGGGGCATGGTCAGCTCCCACGCACAGAGGGCCTGATACTTGAGTTTCAGTTCGCGGTTGGCGGTGTTGTTGCCGTACTTGCTGTCGCCGAGGATGGGACAGCCGATGCTTGCCATGTGGGCGCGGATCTGATGGGTGCGGCCGGTGATGAGCTGAACCTTGAGCAGAGCCAGACGGCCGGAGACGGCGATGGTCTCGTAGCGGGTCTCCACGTCCTTGGCACCCGGCTGCTTGTCCTCCACGATCTTCACGATGCCGCGGTCGGCGTCCTTGAGCAAGTAGCCGCCGAGGGTGGCGTCCGGGGGCGTGGGACGGCCGAAGGTGACGCAGAGGTAAGTCTTTTTCACCTCACGGCTCTTGATGGCGGCGAGGAACAGCTCCTCGGCCTCCGGCGTCTTTGCGATGATGACAAGGCCGCTGGTGCCGGTGTCGAGGCGGTGGCAGAGGGCGGGGGTGTAGACGTCATTCTCCTTGTACTCGCCCTGCTGGTTGAGGTAGAGCAGAGCGCGGTTCAGCAGGGTGTCGTCGTCGGGACCGTCCACGGCGAGGCCGGCGGGCTTGTTGACGATGAGAATCTGCGGGCAGTCGTACACCACCTGCGCCGGGCCGCGGGCGTTCTTCCACGCCGGGCCGTCCACACGCTTGTCGGCGTCCAGAACATCGTCAAGGATGAACAGCTTGATCTCATCGCCTGCCATCACGCGGGTGGAGAGCGGCTGCTTTTTGCCGTTCAGTTTGATTTTATTTTCGCGCAGGGCCTTGTTCAGACGGCCCGGGTTCAGCGCGGGGAATTGCTGCATCAGATAGTTGTCCAGCCGGGTGGGGGCGAGACATTTGACTTTCAATATTTTCACGGAAGTTTCCTCTCTAAATTAAGAATAGGTTAAGATTTGCTTTTATTGTAGCGAATCCGCCTTCTTACGTCAAGTTGGTTGTTTACTTTTTCAAAAAACAAGAGTATACTGTGCCGGTGCAAAAAGAATTCATCGGAATTTAACGATGGCTTCATCATCGGATCTCCATTTATGGTATAATGAGAGCCTTACATGATTGAAGAGGGAAGAAGGTATTGATATGACGAACGACAAGAAACTGATGCTCCTTGCAGGCGTTCTGGCTCTGGGGATGCTGGCCGGATGCAGCTCTGCCAGCGCTGCCAGTGCCGCCAGCGGCATGGCCGGTTCGATGCCCGCCGCCAGTGAAGTGGAAGAGGTGAGCAGCGAAGTGCGCGTCCTGCCCGGCGAAGAGGGCGTCATGATGCCCATCGACCAGGGCAGTCTTGAAGAGATGAAGACTGGCTCCTACAAGTTCGCCGCGAACATCTCGAGCGTGGACGCCAAGAAGCGCCAGATGACCCTGACGGTCTACGGCTACGACGCTTACCGCGCCGAGGATGTGGACGCACTGGACGTGGGCAGCGTTTTCAGCACCCATCTGGACGGCGCTGTGGAAGCACAGAACGTGACAGTGGAGAAAATCGAAAAGAATGAGGACAACGGCACCGTCTCCATCAATGGCGGCATCGAAGAGGGCGGCGTAGACCTCTGGCGCAGCGGCGACATCTACCGCACCGTCACCTACGACGACTACCCGGTCTACTACATGATGGGAGAACTCGTGCTGCCCGTGGACGACAGTGTGACCCTCAGCGACAGCTCCGCCAGCGTGGACGCTGTGCCGGTGGAGACGAACGGCGCCATCGAGGTAGGCAAGGCCGTCTCGGAGGACAAGGACAACTGGACGCCTTACAACACCACTGTCTTCACGAAGGACGGCGTCGTCAGCAATATCCTCCGCATCTGGGTGCCGTGACGCGCGATTTTTGGGAAAACCCGTTGACAAATGGCCTGACTATGCTATAATCTGAAATGAACGCAAAGGAGCAGTATGCCCTTTGCGCGTGAATGGTAATTATGGCAAATGGCAAGGATGGGGCCAGAAGGATGTGTGCCGCCGCCCAGAGAGAACGCCCTTGGCTGAAAGGCGTTCCGGCAGAGCATTTTTTACGCCACCCCGGAGCTTCCGGCGAAACAAACCGGACGCTGCGCAGCGTTACAGCGCACAAAGCGGCAGGAGCGCCCCGGCGGCATTTCTGCAATTTGGGTGGTACCACGGAGCTTTTCAGACAGCCTTCGTCCCTTTTTGGGATGAGGGCTGTTTTTTGTTTTTTGCCCGACTGCCATAAAAACTGCGTCCGGAGGAGGACGCCGATACACGAGGAGAGATTAAAACTATGCAATGGACCGGTTTGAATGAACTGCGTGACAAGTACCTTACCTTCTTTGAGGGCAAGGGCCACCTGCGTCTGGACAGCTTCCCGCTCGTCCCGAAGAACGACCCCAGCCTGCTGCTCATCAACAGCGGCATGGCACCTATGAAGAAGTGGTTCCTCGCTCAGGAGGAGCCGCCCCGTCATCGCGTGACCACCTGCCAGAAGTGCATCCGCACCCCTGACATCGAGCGCGTGGGCATCACCGCCCGCCACGGCACCTTCTTCGAGATGCTGGGCAACTTCTCCTTCCAGGATTACTTCAAGGAAGAGGTCATTCCCTGGGCATGGGAGTTCCTGACTTCCGACGAGTGGATGGCTATCCCGAAGGATAAGCTGCACATCTCCGTCTACGAAGAGGACGATGAGGCTTACGACATCTGGACCAAGAAGGTGGGCGTTGCCCCCGACCACATGGTCCGTCTGGGCAAGGAAGACAACTTCTGGGAGCACGGCTCCGGCCCGTGCGGCCCCTGCTCTGAGATCTACTTCGACCGCGGCCCCGAGTACGGCTGCGGCAAGCCGACCTGCGGCGTGGGCTGTGACTGTGACCGCTATATGGAGATCTGGAACCTGGTGTTCAGCCAGTTCGACGCTGACGGCAAGGGCCATTATGAGCGTCTGGCACGCCCCAACATTGATACCGGCATGGGTCTGGAGCGTCTGGCCTGCGTGATGCAGGGCGTGGGCAACCTGTTCGAGGTCGATACCGTCCAGAGCGTGCTACACCATGTGGAGCACATCGCAGGCAAGACCTACGGTGCCAACCCCAAGGAGGACATCTCCATCCGCGTCATCACCGACCACATCCGCAGCTGCACCTTCATGGTGTCTGACGGCATCCTGCCCTCCAACGAAGGCCGCGGCTACGTGCTGCGCCGTCTGCTCCGCCGCGCTGCCCGCCATGGCCGTATGCTGGGCATCAGCCGCCCCTTCCTCGTGGAGCTGGTGGAGACGGTCATCCAGTCCAGCGAGTCCGCTTACCCCGAGCTGCGTGAGCACGACGCCTATATCAAGAAGGTCATCGGCACCGAGGAGGCAAACTTTGCCCGCACCATCGACGCCGGCATGAACATCCTGAACAACATGATCGACGGTCTGGAAAAGGCTCACGAGCACCTGCTGAAGGGTCTGGACGTCTTCAAGCTGAACGATACCTTCGGCTTCCCCCTCGACCTGACCAAGGAGATCGCTGCGGAGCAGGGCATCGAGATCGACGAGGAGGGCTTCCACGCCGAGATGACCAAGCAGAAGGAGCGCGCCCGTGCAGAGCGCCTCAAGAAGAACATCTCCGGTTGGAGCGAAGACCTGTTCGGCACTCTGACCGCTGAGCCCACCGAGTTCGTCGGCTACGACAGCCTCAAGAGCGACAGCGTCGTTGTGGCTCTGAGCGACGAGGAGGCTCTGACCGACGCCATCGCCACCGACGAACAGGCCAAGGAAGGCGTGCTGGTCGTTCTCGATAAGACCCCGTTCTACGCTGAGATGGGCGGTCAGGCCGCAGACCACGGCGTCATCACCGGCGCTGAGTGCGTGCTGCGCGTGCAGGACGTCAAGAAGACCCCCAAGGGCTACTATGTCCACACCTGCACCCTCGAGAGCGGCATCGTCCATGTCGGCGACCATCTGACCGCCCGCGTGGATAAGGAATACCGCATGGCCATCGCCCGCAACCACACCGCTACCCACCTGCTGCAGGCAGCTCTGCGCGAGGTCCTGGGTGACCACGTCCATCAGGCAGGCTCCTATCAGGACGCTTCCATCACCCACTTCGACTTCACCCACTTCAGCGCTGTCACTCCCGAGGAGCTGGTCCGTGTGCAGAAGATCGTCAACGACAAGATCTTCGAGTCGATGAACGTCACTGTCAAGGAGATGCCCATCGAAGAGGCCAAGAAGCTGGGCGCTATGGCTCTGTTCGGCGAGAAGTACGGCAAGGTCGTCCGTGTTGTTGATATTGAGGGCTGGTCCACCGAGTTCTGCGGCGGCACCCACGTCAAGAACACCGCTCAGATCGGCGGCTTCAAGATCGTCAGCGAGAGCTCTGTTGCTGCCGGCATCCGCCGTATCGAGGCTGTCACCGGCCGTAATCTGCTGATTCGTGCCAATATGCAGGAAGCGATGCTGCACACCGTGGCTAACACCCTGAAGGCAAACAACGTCGCCGCTCTGCCCGCTCGTGCGGAGGCTGTCATGGCTGAGAACAAGGCCATGAGCAAGGAGCTGGAGGACATCAAGGCAAAGGTCGCTGCTTCCAAGGTCACCAGCCTGTTCGACAACGCTGAGACCGTCGGCGACGTCAAGATCGCTTCCGCTTACTTCACCGGTACCTCCGGCGACACCCTGCGCGGCATGTGCGACACCATCCGTGACAATGCCAAGGCTGCTGCTGTGGCTGTTCTGGTGGGCAAGTCTGACGACAAGATCACCATGGCTGTTACCGTGACCAAGGACGCTCAGGCAAAGGGTCTGAAGGCCGGCAATCTTGTCAAGGAGATCTCTGCCATCGCAGGCGGCAAGGGCGGCGGCAAGCCCGACTTCGCTATGGCCGGTCTGAAGGACGAGACCAAGATCGACGAGGCTCTGGCCGCTGTCAAGGGCATCGTGGAGAAGCAGCTGGGCTAATTCTGGAATAAACCTCTCCGTCACGCCTGACGGACAGGCAGAATGATAAAAAATCTGGAAGGAGCGATTCCCATGGAAGATTGTCTGTTTTGCAAAATTGCAGCGGGGGACATCCCCTCGAAGAAGCTCTATGAGGACGAGCAGGTGGTGGCATTCTATGACATCGCCCCGCAGGCCAAGGTGCATTTCCTGGTCATCCCCCAAAAGCACATCCCCTCGGCCGCTGCGCTGACCGAGGAAGACGGCGCTCTGCTGGGCCATGTGTTTGCGGTCATCGCAAAGCTCGCCAGGGAGCAGGGCCTCGACAACGGCTACCGAGTCATCTCCAATGTGGGCGAGGACGCCGGCCAGACCGTCAAGCATCTGCACTTCCATGTTCTGGGCGGCGAGAAGCTGCCTGTCTGATTCCGAAAAAGTAAGGGAGATCGTTGAATATGGCTAAGACTTATACGCTGAATGTCGCGGGCCTGACCCGTGAGCTGACCATCTGCAAGGTGAACGACCACATGGACATTGCGGCCTTCATCATGCTGGGCGACGCCGAGCTGACGGTGGCTGCTGCCGCTGAGCTGCTCAAGAAATGCCCGGATTTTGACATCCTGCTGACCGCTGAGGCCAAGGGCATCCCGCTGGCTCACGAGATGAGCCGCCAGAGCGGCAAGCCCTACGTCTGCGCACGCAAGGGCGTCAAGCTGTATATGCCCGACCCTGTTGTCGTCGAGGACCAGTCCATCACTACTGCTGGCAAGCAGAAGCTGGTCATCGACCGCAAGGAGCTGGACAAGATGAGCGGCAAGCGGGTGCTGGTCGTGGATGATGTCATCTCCACCGGCGGCTCTCTCAAGGCTCTGGACGAGCTGGCCGAGCAGACCCAGTGTACCATCGTGGGTCAGGCCGCCGTTCTGGCCGAGGGTGATGCTGCCCAGCGCAAGGACATCATCTTCCTCGAGCCGCTGCCTCTGTTCCTCCACTAAACCGATATGCGACGCCCGCTCTGTGCGTTCTGCCTGAGTGCGCTGGGTGTGTTAGCGTTGTGCTCATTTTTGCCGCAGATGGGGCTTTTGCTGCCGTCTGCGGCAATTTTTGTTGTCTTCTGCCTGCTGGTCTGGTGGAGAGGCGGGGCCGCGAGAGGGTATGCGGTCTGTCTGTTGTTGGGCGCAGTGCTGGGCGTCGGCATCATGGAGATGACCGGCGCACGGCTGGCAAAGATACAGGACGCTTACGCCGGGAGAGATGTGACCCTCACCGCCGAAGTGGAGAGCACAGGCCGCGCTTACACGGCGGGCCGGGTGAGCGCTGTGCTAATGGTGGAAAAAGTGGACGGGGAAGCTGTCCACTTCCGGGTGGAGTGCGCCAGTCTGCCCAAATGTGAGGCCGGAGGCCGCATCCGGGGCCGCTTTTCGCTGGATGTGCCGGATGCCACCCAGCGTCTGGATGACTACGCCGACGGCATTGTCCTCAGCGCGGAATATCTGTCCGGGATGCTTCGTCTTGGGCAGAGCGAGAGCTTCCGCGCCCGGACGGCTCGGCTCCAGGCGGCACTGAGCCGCGCCCTGCGAAAAGGCATGGCCGAAAACACCGGCGGCGTTCTGGCCGCGATGGTGGTGGGCGACCGGAGCCATCTGACTTCGACTCTTCGCAGTGCCTACCGGGGCGCGGGGCTTTCCCATGTGCTGGTGGTGAGCGGCCTCCACGTCACCATCTTCTGCGGCCTGCTGGATGCTCTGCCCCACAAGGAGCGGGAGCGGAGCCGGGCTTACCGGCGGGCGAGGTCGCTGCTCCGGGCCGGAACGGCTCTTCTGCTGGTGGGCATCACCGGCGCGACGCCCTCTGTCCTCCGGGCGGCGGTGGCGGTCTGGGTCAGCTCCCTCGGCGTCTGGGTGGGAGGTCCGGCGGATACGCTCACCTCGCTGGGCGCGGCAGGCGTCCTTATGTGTCTGAGCAACGGGTATGCGGTCTATGACGTGGGCTTCGAGCTGTCGTTTGCGGCAGTGATGGGAACACTGGCCGGTGCTGAGTGCGCAGGGCGTGGACGGGAACGCTATTACGACAGAAAGAAGAAACGGAAAAGCCGCCGGGAGAAACCATCCCGCGCGGTGCTCCTTTTCCGGCACTTTGCGGGCGGCGTGTGGGACTCGCTCTGCGTCTCCCTCTGTGCCTCGGCGGCGACCTTCCCGGTGCTGGTGCTGCGGGGGATGAGCACGACGGTCTGGGCTGTAGCGTCGGGCGTGGCCGTCCTCTGGCTGGTGGGGCCGATGCTGAGCTTCGGCCTCGGTGCAGCTCTGCTGGGTCTGGCCGCGGAGGGCTTGCCTTTGTTTGAGATCATCCGCCGCCCGGCGGCCTTCTGTGTCGAAGGGCTGGCATGGCTGATGAACGAGTGGGCTTTCCGGGTGTCCGTTCTGCCGGGAGCGTCCCTCTGGTTTGATGGAACCTATGCCGCACTGGTGTGTCTTGCGCTGATCCTGCTCTGCGCAATGGCAATGCGGCGGCACATCCGACTCCGGGTAGCTCTGCCGACGGTCATTCTACTGGCGGCGCTGGCTATCGGGCTGGAAACGGCCCTGAGCTGGAATGTGGTGAACATCGAGCTGGTGGGGACCCGGGCTGCGCCTGCCGTCGTCATCACCCAGAGGGAGAAGGCAGTCGTCCTCTTCCGGGGCAGCAGCATCACCCAGCGGGCGGTGGAAAATCAGCTGGAAAAGCGGGGCGTGAGGACGGTGGAACTTCTGGTTGACCTGCGGATGCAGCCGGAACAACCCTGCTGTATCGAAGCCCAAAAGCGCATCAATGCCGCTGCTCTGGCCGAGAATACCACCCGCCGTGCTTCCTGCGGCGAAGTGGATCTGGAACTTTTCCGCACCCGACAGGGCTGCATTCTGCGGATGCGTGTCGGCGGGCAGAGGTTCATCACCCTCAGCGGCACGGTCCGGTCTGCAAAGCCCATCCGGGCCGAGTGGCTGCTGGCCTCGATGGCAAGGCCGGACAATATCCGGTACACCGACTGCCTGACCCTGAGCAGCAAATACCGCTGGATGGAAGAGGACGCAGAGCCTGTCTCACGTCTGCGCCTCCGTCTCGAGGGGTGAGCGCTTTTCAAAGCGGGCAGAGTATGATAGAATAAAATAATCCAAATACAAAGGAGCCGATCATTTGGCAACGGAAACGAAACTCCGGCAGCTGGCCCAGGGAGGCTGTCCGGTCTACTATTTTTATTCCAGCGAGCGCTATCTTGTCCGGCAGGCCGTGGCCCGGGCGGCAAAGCTTCTGGCCGAGGGTGAGGACGAAGAGACGACCGTTCTGGACGGTGCTGCGCCCGAAATCGAGCAGCTCATCATGGCGGCAGGCACCATCTCCTTCTTCGGGACGCGGCGCGTGGTGCTTCTGCCCGAGGTGGACCCCGCCGCCTACAGCGACAAAGACCTCGACGAGCTGTGCGCCACGCTGGCCAGCCTCGAGAATGCCGTGGTGGTGCTGGGCAGCGTGTTCGAGATGGAGCGCAATAAGCTCAAACTGGGCAAGCGGGCGCAGAAGCTCATCGCCCAGTGTACCAAGGTCGGCTTTGCCGAAGAGCTGGCCAAACCCAAGCCCTACGAGCTGAAGGTCATGGTGATGGACCGCGCCAAGGCGCAGGACACCACCCTCTCCGAGGGTACGGCGGCGGCCCTGCTGGAACGCTGCGGCGAAGACCCGTTCCTTCTCGAGAATGAGGTGGACAAGCTCTGCGCCCTCTCCGGCTACCAGACCGTGACCACGGCCATGGTGGCCGAGATGGGGACTGTGAGCCTCGAGGCCGACGTCTTCGAGATGATACGGATGATAACGGCGAAAAACGCCACCGGTGCCTGCAAAAAGCTGCAAACGCTTCTCCGCCTGCAGCAGGAGCCCATCCCCATCACGGCGGCCATGATCGGCAGCTATGTGGATCTCTATCGGGTCAAACTGGGCGCAGCCAAGCGGAAGAGCTACAGCGCCGTGTTCAAGGATTTCGGTTACAAGGGCAGCGACTACCGGCTCAAGCGCTCTGCCGAGACAGCCAGCCACTACACGCTGCCCCAGCTGGAAGCCTGTATGCAGATTTTGCTTGAGCTGGACAAGAGTCTGAAAAGCCAGCCCGTGAGCGCGCAGACCTTGCTGGAAACGGCGCTCTGCCGCCTGGCAATGGCGGGAGGAAGAAGATGAGTGAGAAACTGGAACTGCTGCACACCGACCGTGTGCTCATCGTGGAGGGCAAATACGATGCGGCCCGTCTCTCCCACCTGACCGACGCCATGATCCTGCTGACGGACGGCTTCGGCATCTATAAGGATAAGAAGCGTCAGCAGCTCTTCAAACAGCTGGCCCACAAAAACGGCCTTATCCTCCTGACGGACTCCGACGCGGCGGGCTTCCGCATCCGCACCTACATCACGAATCTGGTGGGGGAGAAGAACGTGGTGCAAGCCTACGTTCCGGCCATCCACGGCAAGGAAAAGCGGAAGGCTCAGCCCGGCAAAGAGGGGCTTCTGGGGGTCGAGGGCGTGGACGATGCCCTTGTTTTGCAGGCGCTCCGGGACGCTCTGGGCGAAGAAGCTGGCATTTCTCCTGCAAAGCCGGAGGGGCGGCAAATTACTTATACCGACCTCTATGAGTGGGGGCTTTCGGGTACGGCGGGTTCGGCTGAGCGGAAAACAAAGCTGCTCTGCGCTCTCGGTCTGCCGCCCCGGCTCTCGAAAAAAGAGCTGGTGGAAGCCCTCAACCGCCTTTACAGCTACGAGCAGCTGGACGAAATGCAGTCGGAACTGCTCGAAACATGAAAATACAGCAAACCCTCCTGAGAAAAACATGAAAAAGATTCAAGCAAGACTTCTGGGAAATTTGCCGTAAGCTGTGATATAATCAATATACTGTGCGCCCGTCGTGGACGAAACGACGGGCGCAGATTTTTGCAAGGTGCAATAAAGGAGACAATCAATGGAACGCGAAAAACTCAAATCGAGACTCGGGTTCATCCTCCTTTCCGCCGGCTGCGCGATCGGCATCGGAAATGTGTGGAAGTTCCCTTACATGGCAGGTCAGGGCGGCGGCGGCGCTTTCGTGCTGTTCTACCTGTTGTTCCTCGTCATTCTGGGCCTGCCCATCATGACCATGGAGTTCTCCGTGGGCCGTGCCAGCCACAAGAGCCCGGTGCGCGCCTATCAGGCCCTCGAAAAGCCCGGTCAGAAGTGGCACATCCACGGCTACTTCACCCTCATCGGCTGCTACCTGCTGATGATGTTCTACACCACGGTGGCCGGCTGGATGCTCCACTACTTCTACATGACCGCTGCCGGTAAGCTGGTGGGCCTTGACGCCGACCAGGTGGCTGGCAAGTTCACCGAGATGCTGGCAAGCCCGCTGACCATGGGCTTCTGGATGGTGGTCGTTGTGGCCATCGGTATCTTCGTCTGCGCCCGCGGTTTGCAGAACGGCCTCGAAAAAGTCACGAAAGTCATGATGATCGCTCTGCTGGTCATCATGGTGGTGCTGGCAGTCAACAGCATGTTCATGCCCGGCGCAAAGGAGGGCCTGACCTTCTTCCTCGTACCCGACTTTGAGCGGATGAAGGAAGTGGGCATCGTCAATACGCTGGTGGGGGCCATGAATCAGGCGTTCTTCACCCTGAGCCTCGGCATCGGTGCAATGGCCATCTTCGGCAGCTACATCGGCAAAGAGCACGCCCTGCTGGGCGAGAGCGTCCGCGTCGTGGTGCTGGATACCTTCGTCGCCGTCACCGCCGGCCTCATCATCTTCCCGGCCTGCTTCACTTACGGTGTGGACCAGACCAGCGGCCCCAGCCTCATCTTCATCACCCTGCCCAACATCTTCGCAAATATGGCGATGGGCCGTCTGTGGGGCAGCCTGTTCTTCCTGTTCATGGCCTTTGCGGCACTTTCCACCGTGCTGGCCGTCTTCGAGAACATCATCTGCTGCGGCATGGAGCTGACCGGCTGGAACCGTCAGAAGTCCAGCCTCGTCAACTTCTTCCTCATCATCGCCCTCTCTCTGCCCTGTGTGCTGGGCTACAACATCTGGGCCTGGGACGGCTTCGCCATCTTCGGCGGTGCGGTGCTGGATGTGGAGGATTTTCTCGTCAGCAACCTCTTCCTGCCGCTGGGCTCCCTCGTCTACCTGCTGTTCTGCGTCACCCGCTACGGCTGGGGCTGGGACAACTACAAGAAGGAAGTCAACACCGGCGAAGGCCTCAAGATGCACGACTGGATGCGCGGCTACCTGACCTATGGCCTGCCCATCATTGTCCTGTTCATCTTCGTGTTCGGCCTGTACGATAAGTTCATCGCCTGATAAAACAAAAATACGGGATGCTGCATTTTACAGCATCCCGTATTTTTTATCGCTTTATTTCACATACCGGCCTTCGCAGATATTCTTGCAGCAGGCGCTGATGGGGAACCAACAGCAGTCGCGGCAGATGTCGGCGAGGATCTCTGGCGTGGCCTTGGCGTCGATCTCGCGAATGAGGTCCTGGTAGACGTAATCCTTTTCCTCGAGACCGAAGTATTCCACTGTCTTTGCATCGTAGCGCTTGACCTTTTCCTGCGTGTCGCAGAGGTCAGTCCCCAGCTTGTTGGGGCAGCAGGAGCAGAGGGTGTCAGTGGAGAAGGTGAGGTGGATGGTGGTGCCGGGAACATCCCGCAGCTGATGCACCACGTCGGTCATGTGGGCCACGAAATCGTTGTCATAGCCTTTGCCGGAATAGCCCTGCGTGCAGAGCAGATGATGGGGACGAAGTACGATGCTCATGCTTTCAGCCCCGGAATGCGCTTCCGCAGATTCAGGCCGATGGCGCAGGCCAGAACTGCCTTGATGATGGCAGTGGGGATGAAGGGCAGGACGCAGGCGGTGATACCCACGGCGATGGTGCTGTGGGCGACGACCACGAACATTGCAACGCCCACCACATAGTTGACCACCGTGCCGACGATGACAGCGGTGACGAAAGCACCCTTGAAGGCGTCACGGTGCTCCACGCCGAGGCCGATGATGTAGGCCATCAGGGGGAAAGAAATGAGGAAGCCGCCGGTGGGGCCGACGAACTTATCGAAACCGCCGGAGAAGTTTGCCAGCACCGGCACGCCCACAGCGCCCAGTGCCAGGTACACCAGCGAAGCGATGGCGGAAAGCTTGGAACCCAGCACCACAGCAGCCAGCGTGATGGCGAAGGTCTGCATGGTCATGGGGACGCCCAGAGGCATCGGGATGGAGATCTGGGCCATGACGGCAATGACGGCGGCGAACAGACCTGCATAGCAGATGTCCCGCACAGAGAACTTGGACTTGGTGGCCGCAGCGGCCTGGGTGTTCTGACTCATAAGAATTGTTCCTCCTATACATTCTGGCCCAAAGCGGCCATGCTCCCAGTATGGCAGACGGCAAACGCTGCGTCAACTTTGGATTTGCGAAAGGGTTTACAATTCAAAATGAAAAACAAAACAGAAAAATACACAAAAGATGTCGCTTTTGGTTGTGAAATGTGCTATACTAAATCTTAGCTATAAGAAGCACACCAGTGATATATAGAGAGGAGAACATCATGCAGCATGAAACCGTGATCGTGCTGGACTTTGGCGGCCAGTACAATCAGCTCATCGCGCGCCGCGTCCGCGAGAATAATGTCTACTGTGAGATCTATTCCTATAAGACGGACCTGTCCGTCATCAAGGCGAAGAACCCCAAGGGCATCATCTTCACCGGCGGCCCCAACAGCGTCTATCTGGAGGATTCGCCCACCGTCGACCCCGAAATCTTCAGCTGGGGCGTGCCTGTGCTGGGCATCTGCTACGGCAGTCAGCTCATGATGCACCTGCTGGGCGGCCACGTCTGCCGCGCCCCCGAGCGTGAGTACGGCAAGACCGAGGTCTTCGTGGACAACAGTAGCAAGATGTTCACCGATGTGCAGCCCTCCACCGTCTGCTGGATGAGCCACAACGACTATATCGAGCAGGCTGCGCCCGGCTTCAAAATCACTGCCCACACCGTCAACTGCCCGGTGGCCGCAGCTGAGAACGAGGAAAAGGGGCTGTACGCCGTCCAGTTCCACCCCGAGGTGCTCCACACCGCTGAGGGCAAGAAGATGCTGCACAACTTCGTGTACAATGTCTGCGGCTGCACCGGCGACTGGAAGATGGACTCCTTCGTGGAGAACAACGTCGAAGCCCTGCGGAAGCGCATCGGCAGCGGCAAGGTGCTCTGCGCCCTGTCCGGCGGCGTCGATTCCTCCGTGCTGGCTGCCATGCTGGCCAAGGCCATCGGCAAGCAGCTGACCTGCGTGTTCGTAGACCACGGCCTGCTGCGCAAGAACGAGAAGGAAGAGGTCTGCTCTGTCTTCGGCCCCGGCAACGCCAACGGCTTTGACATCAACTTCATCTGCGTGGACGCCCGTGACCGCTACTTTGCAAAGCTGGCCGGTGTCACCGAGCCGGAGCGCAAGCGCAAGATCATCGGCGAGGAGTTCATCCGCGTCTTTGAGGAACAGGCAAAGCAGATCGGCAAGGTCGATTTCCTCGCACAGGGTACTATTTACCCCGATGTCGTCGAGAGCGGTCTGGGCGGTGAGTCCACCGTCATCAAGAGCCACCACAACGTCGGCGGCCTGCCTGACACCGTGGACTTCAAGGAGCTGGTCGAGCCGCTGCGCAACCTGTTCAAGGATGAAGTCCGTCAGGCTGGCCGTGAGCTGGGTCTGCCCGAGTATCTGGTCAGCCGCCAGCCCTTCCCCGGCCCCGGTCTGGGCATCCGCATCATCGGCGAAGTGACCCCCGAGAAGGTCGCTATCGTGCAGGACGCCGACGCCATCTGGCGTGAGGAAATCGCCAAGGCCGGCCTCGATAAGGAGATCAGCCAGTATTATGCGGCTCTGACCAATATGCACAGCGTCGGCGTTATGGGCGACGAGCGCACCTACGACTACGCCGTGGCCCTGCGCGCTGTCACCACCACTGACTTCATGACTGCTGAGAGCTACAATATGCCCTGGGACGTGCTGGGTACTGTCACCAGCCGCATCGTCAATGAGGTCAAGCACGTCAACCGCGTGTTCTACGACTGCACCGGTAAGCCGCCGGCCACGATCGAGCTCGAGTAATAAAAATTTGCCTTCCGACTTTTTGAATCCATCAAAAATAGAACGGAATAACGTATAAAAACAGCCCTGTCTTCAAGATTTCTCGCTTGAAGGCGGGGCTTTTTCGCGTCCAAAGCAACAGAAAAAATAACACCCGAGGAAGAATCAAACCAGTATCACGGTTTCTTCTTCCCTGGGAAAGCCAGAGCTTCCAGCCGACCCGCGACGTTGCTTGTTCGGTCTGGGTATAGGTGGTCATAGGGTGCCAGGTGTGGTCGAAACCTTTTCATGCCCAAGGCGCTGGTGTACCAGAAAGGCATCCGCGAACATGGCTTAAAGGGATGACCACAAAAATATAAACCTTTTATGAAATCCTCTTGACAAAGTGGGAAGGGGCAGTATAATAAAAATGAACATTGTTCATATTGAGGGTGACTACATGAATACGATCGTGACCTCCAAGGAAGAGATCTTAAAAAACAGCCGGGAGCTTATCCGGGAAAAGGGCTGGGCGGCAGTCAGCATCCGTTCTGTCGCCTCGGCATGCGGGGTCTCGGTCGGCTCGATCTACAACTATTATGACTCCAAGGCTGAGCTTATCAGCGCCACGGTCGAGAGCGTCTGGTGCGAAATTTTCCACCGCCCGCAGGACGAGGCCGTATTTCAGGACGTGCAGACCTGTGTCAAATGGATGTACGAGCGCATGGCCTACGGCTATGAGCAGTATCCCGGATTCTTCACACTGCACTCTCTCGGCTTTATGCAGGAGGACAAGGCCGATGGCAAACGGCACATGCAGCAAATCTGGCACCATATCTTAAACGGTCTGTGTACGGTGCTGCAACAGGATACCAAAATCCGTCCGGGCGCTTTTAATGAGCAATTCACCGTTGAAAAATTTGCCGATGTGCTGTTTTCGCTTATGCTGTCTGCCTTGCTGCGGCAGGACTACGACCCCGCCGCTGTGCTGGAGATCGTGCGCAGAACCTTATATTGACCGCATTTTCTTCCCACACTGCTGTGGGAATTTTATAACGTCCAAATTGAACACTGTTCACTCAAAGGAGACGCTCATAGGAAAGCTCATCGCAGTATCCTGCTGCGGCTTGCCTGCCTTGTGTGGAGCACTGCCAGCTTCAACATCCTGTGCTTTGGATGCAGCTATGCCAGGCAAGCCCCTGATGACCGTAAAAACTAAGACGACCCTGCAAAAAATGCAGTGTTACAATAAATTTGATGTATCGACAAGGAGCGATCAACTATGCAAGCAATCGTAGAAACTGTTTTTGATGCGGTGTATCTGGTATCCGTCATCACCATCGGTATCCTGATAATCCGTGGCTGCAAGGGCAGCCACCAGTTCAAGCTGTTCGGTCTGATGGCTGTCGTTCTGGGTACCGGCGACTCGTTCCATCTGATTCCCCGTGCTCTGGCTCTATGCACCACGGGTCTTGAAAACTTTACCGTTCCCCTGGGTCTGGGTAAGTGGATCACCTCTGTGACAATGACAGTCTTTTATGTGCTGCTGTACTATGTCTGGCGTGAGCGCTACCGGGTCAAGGGCAACAATGGCCTGACTGCCGCCGTCTACGGTCTGGCTGCTGTGCGTGTTATCCTGTGCATGATGCCGCAGAACCAGTGGCTGAGCGACGGATCCCCGCTGTCCTGGGGCATTTACCGTAATATTCCTTTTGCACTGATGGGCCTGCTGATTATCGTGCTATTCTACCGCAGCGCCAAGGAGCATAACGACTCGGCTTTCCGCTGGATGTGGCTGACCATCGTGCTGAGCTTCGGTTTCTACATTCCCGTTGTTCTTTGGGCCAATGCCATCCCCATGATCGGGATGCTGATGATCCCCAAGACCTGCGCCTATGTGTGGACCGTTCTCATCGGCTATTCTGCTATGAAGAAGGAATGTAAGTGATTTGTACACCGTACCGATAAAAAGCAGGGCTGTCACTTAAAAGAGAGCTGCATCCTGAACGTCCAAGAATAGGCTTACCAACAAACTTTCAGCGCTCTGCCTTTTGGCAGGGCGCTTTTATATTGCAAAACTTCGTACTTTCTGTTATAATCAAATCAACAACTGATGAGCAAACGAAAAGTTGTATAGAAAGAAGGCGGGACAGATGTATTTCCAATACGGCGAAGCGGAAACGACGTATCTGAGCGCAAGAGACGAGCGGATGGCGGCGGTCATCGCACAGGCGGGACACATCGAGAGGGAAGTGGATACCGACCTCTTTTCGGCGGTGGTACACCACATCGTCGGCCAGCAGATCTCCACGAAAGCGCAGGCGACCATCTGGAAGCGGATGCGGGACGAGTTCGGCGTGGTGGATGCAGCTGCCGTCCTCGGAGCCGGGGTTGAGAAGCTGCAGAGCTTCGGTATGACCTTCCGAAAGGCTGAATACATTACGGACTTTGCCCGGAAAATCGAGAGCGGAGAATTTGACCTCGAGGGTATCCGGCAGAGGCCGGACGATGAGGCCATCCGGGAGCTGAGCGGCCTGAAAGGCGTCGGTGTCTGGACGGCAGAGATGATATTGCTCTTCTGTATGCAGCGGCCCGACGTGTTCAGCTACGACGACCTTGCCATCCAGCGTGGGCTGCGGATGGTGTACCATCACCGAAAAATCGACCGGAAACTGTTCGAAAAGTACCGCCGCCGGTTCAGTCCCTATTGCAGCGTGGCCAGCCTCTACCTCTGGGCGGCAGCAGGCGGCGCGGTGCCGGGCCTCAAGGACTACGCGCCGACCCAAAAGCCGAAAAGGAAGGGATGAACCGCCATGACCTATACGATGCATTACGATTCGCCGCTGGGAGAGATACTGCTGGCAGCAGACGAAGAAGGGATGACCGGAGTATGGTTCGAGGCACAGAAGTATTTTGCGGCGAAGCTTCCTCCAGAGAATGAAGAGGGGACAACGCCGGTGCTGGGAGACGCCTGCCGCTGGCTGGACGTCTATTTTTCAGGCCGGGAGCCGGACTTTACTCCGAAACTCCATCTTATCGGCTCCGATTTCCGACAGGCGGTGTGGGCGCTGCTGCTGCAGATCCCCTACGGACAGACCACGACCTACGGCGCACTGGCAAAACAGCTGGCGGAGATAAACGGCGGAAAGCGCGTCTCCGCGCAGGCTGTGGGCGGCGCGGTGGGGCATAACCCTGTTTCCATCATCGTACCCTGCCATCGGGTGGTGGGCAGCGACGGCAGCCTGACCGGCTACGCGGGCGGCATCGAAAAGAAGATACGCTTGCTGACGCTGGAAAACGCGGAGGCGGCAAATCTTTACCGATAACAAAAAGCAGGCCATCCCGGCGGGATGACCTGCTTTTGCTATCGGTAGTTACTTGTTCTGGATGTACTCGTCGATGGCCTTGGCGGCAGCCTTGCCTGCGCCCATGGCCTTGATGACGGTGGCGGCACCGGTGACGGCGTCACCGCCGGCGTACACGCCCTCGCGGCTGGTCTTGCCCTCGTCGCCCTCGGTGACGATGCAGCCGTGCTTGTTGGTCTCGAGGCCCGGCGTGGTGGAGCGGATGAGGGGGTTGGGGCTGGTACCCAGGCTCATGATGACGGTGTCCACGTCCATCGTGAACTCGCTGCCCTTCTTCTCGATGGGGCGGCGGCGGCCGGAAGCATCCGGTTCGCCCAGCTCCATCTCGATGCAGGTGATGGCCTTGACGAAGCCGTCCTCATCGGGCAGGATCTCCACGGGGTTGCAGAGGGTTTTGAAGATAATGCCCTCTTCCTCGGCGTGCTCGACCTCTTCCTTACGGGCAGGCAGCTCAGCCATGCCGCGGCGGTAGACGATATAGACCGTCTCAGCGCCCAGACGCAGGGCGCTGCGGGCAGCGTCCATTGCCACGTTGCCGCCGCCGACGACGGCGACCTTCCTGCCGGTGCGGATGGGGGTCTTGCTGGTGGGCAGGTAAGCCTTCATCAGGTTGGAGCGGGTGAGGAACTCGTTGGCGGAGTAGACGCCCTTCAGGCTCTCGCCCGGGATGCCCATGAAGCGGGGCAGGCCGGCACCGGAACCCACGAAGACGGCCTCATATCCGTACTCACCCATCAGCTCGTCGATGGTGAGCACCTTGCCGATGACCATGTTGCACTCGAAATCGACGCCCATCTTCTTGAGGCCGTCGATCTCCTGCTGAACGATGGCCTTGGGCAGACGGAACTCGGGGATGCCGTACATCAGCACGCCGCCTGCGACGTGCAGGGCCTCGTAGACCGTGACCTTATAGCCCAGCTTGGCGAGGTCGCCTGCGGCGGTCAGGCCGGCAGGACCTGCACCGATGATGGCGACCTTGTGGCCGTTGGACTCAGGCACGACGGGGGCAGTGTGGACATTCTCACGGTGCCAGTCGGCCACGAAGCGCTCCAGACGGCCAATGCCGACGGGCTCGTTCTTGATGCCGCGGGTACACTTGCCCTCGCACTGGCTCTCCTGCGGACAGACACGGCCACAGACGGCGGGCAGGGAAGAGGAACGATTGATGACCTGATAGGCGGCTTCGAAGTCACCCTCGGCCACATGGCCGATGAACTCGGGGATGTCGATGCCGACGGGGCAGCCGGTCTGGCAGGGCTTGTTCTTGCAGTGGACGCAGCGCTTGGCCTCGTTCACTGCCATCTCGGCGGTGTAGCCCAGAGCCACTTCCTCAAAATTCTTGTTGCGGACGTTGGGGTCCTGGGTGGGCATGGGACACTTTTTGGGGTCCATATTGAAAGCCATTTTACATTCCCTCCTGAGTCTTGAACAGATTGCAGGCCTTTTCCCGGGCCTTGGCCTCAAAGGGGCGGTACATGGTGCCGCGGGCCATTGCCTCGTCGAAATCCACGAGGTCGCCGTCGAAGTCGGGACCATCCACGCAGGCGAATTTGGTCTCGCCGCCCACGGTCAGGCGGCAGCCGCCGCACATGCCGGTGCCGTCGATCATGATGGGGTTCATGGAGACGATGCTCTTGAGGCCGTGCTTCTGGCAGGTCTTGACCACGAACTTCATCATGATGAGCGGGCCGATGGTGATGACCAGGTCGTACTGGTTGCCGGCAGCCACCAGCTCGTCGAGGGCAGCGGTGACGACGCCCTTGGTGCCGTAGCTGCCATCGTCGGTCATGATCCGCAGCTCGTCGCTGCAGGCCTTGAACTCATCCTCGAGGATGAGCAGGTCCTTGCTGCGGAAGCCGACCACGCTGTGGACGACGCAGCCCTGCTCGTGGAGTTCACGGGCGATGGGCAGCGCAATGGCGCAGCCCACGCCGCCGCCGACGACGCAGACCTTCTTCAGGCCTTCCACCTCGGTAGAGCGGCCCAGCGGGCCGACGAAGTCGTGGACGCTCTGACCCACTTCGAGGCTGTTCAGCTCCATGGTGGTGCCGCCGACGATCTGGAAGATGATGTCCACAGTACCCTTCTCGCGGTCATAGCCTGCGACGGTGAGGGGGATGCGCTCGCTGTCTTCAAACGGGCGCACAATGATAAACTGGCCGGGCTTTGCCTTTTTGGCAATGAGCGGGGCTTCAATGACCATCTTTGTAACGGTGGGGTTCAGCGCCACCTTTTCCGTGATCTTGTACATTGCGTTTGCTCCTTATTCCTATATTCTCCCCTGCATGAAAACACGCCTGTTCCTCGGTGCAGCAGCCCGAAGCGGCAGGCGCGAAAGTTCAGCAACGATTTGATAATCTTAATTATAACGACATTAAGAAAGGAAAGCAATTAAATTTTCTTCGCGTCAGCTGCGGCAAACTTGAACGGCGGCGCAGCTTTGTACGCAGTGGGGAGACGGAAACGTCCCTTTTTTCAAAAAATGCAAATTTGTAGTTGACAAGAGGCGAAAGCTGCGGTATAATAATCGACGTCGCCGGGAACGCCCGGCGCGCCACAATGGATATGCGGCCGTAGCTCATCTGGTAGAGCGCCACCTTGCCAAGGTGGAGGTAGCG
>OWJD01000086.1_pt1 | contig 50223 bp, 59 predicted proteins | sample 1732601 | NCBI WGS metagenome assembly OWJD01 (sample SAMN05065733, study PRJEB22554) | human gut metagenome | biome: ENVO:2100002; feature: ENVO:00000062; material: ENVO:00002003 | host: Homo sapiens | place: USA
ACAGGTATATTATCAATCTTTTTTGTAATTTTATCAATTATAATTGTCACTCTACACCTATGGTTAATTTAATCTTCCAAAACTGTAAAAATGGCTATGCCAGTATGATGTATTGATGTTTGCATACTTAATCGGATCGCCGCAGTGTATCATCACACCGTTTCCGCAGTAGATACCTACATGACTGACAGGACCCGGTGAATTATAAGTGCCTGTAAAAAAGATAATGTCCCCTGCCTTTGCATCTGCCGCCGAAACAGGAATACACTGGTCATAAATGCCCTGTGCTGTGGTTCGTGGCAAATCATGGACACCACTGTTGGTAAACACCCAGCACACGAATCCGGAACAGTCAAAACTCGTTGACGGGGACGAACCGCCCCATACATAAGGATAGCCCAAGTATTTTGCGGCTTCCTCCATAAGTGCCTGCACCGTTGCATCATCATAAGAATCCGGCGGTATTGCATTTCCTCCGCCACTTCCGCTTCCCGGTGCTTCTCCGTACAGTGTTCCTTCCCCGGCTTCAAAGTAAAATAACGGGTTATAATACTCCCCGTTATACAGACACTCGATATGAAGATGGCTTCCCGTACTGCTTCCGGTATTTCCTGTTGTTCCGATGACCGTCCCATGTGTGACAACCTGTCCTGTGCTGACACTTAACGTGTCCATATGTGCGTACTTGGTTATATAACCATCTTTTTCAATCACCACATAATTCCCGTAAGAAGCATCATAGGTGGCTGTTGTAACAGTACCATCCATAGATGCAAGAACCTGAGTACCTGTCGGTACTGCAATGTCCACACCACGGTGGAACTGCTCCTCTCCGGTAACCGGATTGATACGATAGCCATAATAGCTGCTCACATAGTTGTACCAGTACAAATCAAGTGGTGTATAAAACTGCTGGACAAGACCATGTGTTTCATTATAAAGAGCATATATTTCCTTCTGCTCCTCATTCATGTGTCCTGCCACAACCACATTCAAATCCACAGCTGTCAGTGTTACATCAAGTATGGTTACGGTATATTCTTCTTCCTCCTCATACTCATATTCTTCCTCTGTTTCTTCTCCTGTTACCGGGTCTGTCACGGTTCTGGTTCCTGTCTTTGTTACTGTCCGAGTCCTTGTTTCCGTTGTCGGCGTTAAGGTCAGCTCATACATCTCGTCAAACAGGCTTTCCACCTCGCTCTGTACCTCTGCCGCCGTAAATTCCGTATGAACTGCCGACAAATAACTAATCAAAGCAAACGGGTCATGCCCGATAGCATCCAGATTGTAGCGGTATTCGTCATAATCCGGATAATCTGTTTCTATGGCATTAATTTCTTTCTGCAATTCCATTTCCAGTTCAGAAAAAGCTAAATCTGCTGCATCAATCTCTGCCGGAACACTCATGTAACTGCCTGCCATCGTGGTACTCATACCCTCCGAAAACATTGCACCACAGGAGGATATGCAGGTCATAATCATAATCAGCAGTAAAGCAAAAACGCCTATGGTAACAAGCAGTCCAGCGTGTTTTGCTGCAAGTTCCTGCACTTTTTTTGCAACTGTTGTTGTAAAACTGGCTGTCTTTGCTGCCGCTTCCTTTGTATTCTTTGCTGCCTGTCCAGCCCTCCTTGCTTTTGCATACTCACGCTTAATCCGCTGTTTCTGCAAACGCCTCTGCATTTGCTTCTTTAAGGTCTTTTCCTGCATTTGGGGATTTTCCTCAAGAAATTTCTGATAACGGAAATTGACCTCTTTCTGAAATTGCTTCTTCTCCAGCTTTTTCACTTTCTCATGCTGGCGCTGTAATCGGCTCTTATGGTGCCGTTTTACAAAATGATACACATCCTCGGCTTTCTGCTCCGTCTTGTGTGCGCCCTCTACTCCGGAATTTTGTTTTTCCACCTCAGCTACCTTGCCATGCGTAAAGTTGGAAACCTCTGCACCCGCCCTGCCTGTTATTACTTTCACGGGATTGTCCGGCTTAAACTGCTTTTCCTTTTTATCCGCAGTCAGAACATATTTCGCTCTGCCTGTCTTTTCATCATAAACACGCTCAAGGGAATACTCTGTTTTCTTCGGAATCTTCTTTCTTGCCGCTTCTGTTTTTCTCCCGGCTTTTTCTGCCTTTTTCTGAAGCCTGTCTAACTTTTCGCTTCCTTCAAACTCTGTCCTTTCACTCTCCGTAAAAGTGCTGTCCTTTGTCTGAAAGTCATGCTCAAAATCAGAAGTCCTGTTTCTCTGCCTGTCCTGATATTCCCGCCTGCGATATTTCCTCTTTTTTTCGGATTGGTGGTAAGTATTCCTGCGGTGGTAATCATCCTGTGGCTGGCTTTTCTCCTGCCCAGAAACATTCTCCTCAGTAAAAGCATTATTTTCCTGTGAAAAATCACTTTTCTGATTATTACTTGTATCCGTATTCCCGGACTGCTGGTCACTCTGTCCAAAGGTATCCTCTTTCCGGTACTGACCTGTCTTTCGCTTATTTTGTCCAGACTTTTGTTTCTGTTCCGACCTCTGGACATCATGTCCAGAAGTTCTATTTTCATCTCTCGGCTGATTTGTGCCGGAACATTTTTCTTTTCCCTTATGAGTGGTATTAGCTCCCTTTGCAGAACTTCCATTCACAAAAGTACTTTCATCCTTTGCAAATACAGCCGCCTGCTTCTTCTTTCTCTCTGCCACTAATTATTTTCCTCCTGCCTTACACTTTCCTCCGGTTTGGTATTCATAATCGCATAGGTCTTGGTATCTGTCGGATATTTATCCACGAATGGAATTACCACGTTGTCAAACAGGATAAGACCGGAACCCGGCTCTGAATTAGTCACATGGGCAAGCTGCTTTTCCGACAACCCCAGCTTATCTGCAAGGATTGTCTGATCCTTTGCGTTCTGATTTAACAGATACACAAAATCAGAGTTACCAAGAATACCATCGATTTCCTCCGATTTTAGGAAGTCACCCACATTCTGCGTCAGACCTGTGGGAATACCGCCCCACTTTCTGAAACGCTTCCAGATTTCCACAGAATAAATGGCTGTCTGCCTTTCCTTTAAGAGCAGGTGGAACTCATCACAGTAATAGCGGGTAGCAATCTTTCTTTCCCTGTTCTGCGATACCCTGTTCCATACCGCATCCTGCACGATTAACATTCCAAGCTCTTTTAACTGGTTTCCCAAGTCCCTGATGTCAAAACACATAATGCGGTTCTTACTGTCTACATTGGTACGGTGGTTAAAATAATTCTGAGAACCATGCACATACAGCACAAGGCTATTGGCAATACGTTCTGCCTTGCTGTTCTTATGCTCCAGAAGGGCATTATACAAATCTTCAAGGATTGGCATGTTCTCCGGCACCGGATTTTCAAAATAAGCATCGTAGATATGACGGATACACTCGTCAATGATACCCTTCTCATCATTTTCCAGACCGTCCTTTCCTCCGGCAATCAGATCACAGAGGGTAATGATAAAATCACTCTTTAATTTCAGTGCTTCTTTATCATTCTTATGACTTAACTGGATATCCATCGGGTTTAAGTAATCCTTTGAATTGGTGGCAAGTCTTACCACCTGTCCATGCAAGGCTCCCACAAGGGCAAAATACTCTCCCTCCGGATCACAGATAATCACATCATCCCTTGTCATCAAAAAGCAGGATAAAATCTCACGCTTTGCACTGAACGATTTACCCGAACCAGGTGTACCAAGTATGACTCCATTCGGTGTACGAAGCCTTTTTCTGTCTGCCATAATCATGTTGTTTGACAAGGCATTCAGTCCATAATAAATTGCCGGGGCAGGCATGAATAACTCCTGCGTACAGAACGGCACCAAAATAGCGGTACTCTTTGTGGTAAGCACCCTCTCAATACCCGTATCATTACAGCCAATCGGTGCAGATGCCATAAGGCCCTGCTCCTGCAAATACTGCATACATCTCAAATTGCAGTTTGCCTGCTGGATAATGCCAGATACTCTCTGAATCAGATTTTCAAGCTCCCTCTTGTTTCTGCCGTAACAGGTAATGAGAAAAGTCATCTTGATAATCTTCTGGTTGCTTGTATTCAGGTCATCCAAAAGCTCCAGCGTGTCCTTCTCGTAAGTGATAATGTCCGTTGGCAGAATATCCATGTCATAGCCGGAACGTACCGCTTTTTTCTGCTCCTCAATCTTCATTTTCTGGATATTGGTCAGAGCCGCCTTTAACATCTTGATTGCCTTTACCGGGTCCATTGTCTGCATGTGCATGGTAACGGTTAAGTTATCATCAATGTCAAGGAGCTTCTTTAACAGCTCGTCATTGAACCTCGGTGCAATAATGTCCAGATAGTGGACGCAGCCGTACAGCTTTCCCGCCTTAAAACGGCTCGGATAACGGAAATCAAAGCCCGGCGGTGCAATATAATCCTTTACACTCTTTCCCGACTCTGACAGTTCCTGAAATGAAAAACGGAAAGGTTCCATTGTATCCTGGTTGAAATATTCATGCAGGATACGCAGTCTTTCCTTTCCGTCGAGGCTTCTTGCGTGTGTGCCAAGATTCAAAAAATTTTTAATCACATCAGCTTCAATATTATTCAGCTTTGATTTTGCTTCTTTAAAGCCCTTGCACTCCGTACCAAAAATAAGGTACTTTGATTTAATTATGCCGTTGTTGCCCTTTGCAGCCTGCTTCTTTAACATCTCCGAATATTCCTCCCGGATATCATCAAAATCATCTCCCTGCAAAGGAATGTCAAACTGGTCTATTAAAGTCTGTTCGTTTACCTGTCTGTTAAACAGAAATAGCTGGAACTTAATAGACGGGTCAAAATAATTGATAAATTTACTGTACTCCTCCAGAATCTCTCCCTGATCCTCTATCTCAAGAAGGTCATAGTTGATATCGAAAAACTCCACCATTTTCGTGTAATAGGTGGAAGTCACCTGACAGATGCCGTCACGGAACATCTTTTTAAAAGTAATCGTATTCTGTGCCGTGGTTGGCTTTTCCTGCTTTTTGTCATTTCCTGCAAGAGTACGTTTCAGCTCTGCAAGCCTTCTCTTTTCTGAAAAATTCAAGCCCGCTTTTACAGGTTTACCTTGTTGTTTTGCCTGCGGCTTTTTCTTCAAGATAACGCACCTCCTTCTCTATTTTCTCCCGTTTCTCCAACTGCCTGTAAATGTTTTCGGATTTATAGGGACGTATTCCCGGTGTCAGTATTTTCTGCCGTATCATAAAGTACAGAATCTTCTCAGCCGGAAAGCCGTCCTTTTCATACATTGCCAGAAAGAAAAATGGCAGCATGACTGCCACCATGAGCAGTGCGGATGCCTGTGTGCCGATTGCCCCTTTTGTGAAAATATAAAGGGGGATACCCACTGCACCCGCACCACCAAAGCAGATTAACTGGCGTTTTGTCAGATTCATCGCCACCTTTGTCTTGATGCCGCTTAAATCTTTTGGCACTGCTACTGATATTGCCATAATCATTTTCCTTTCCCACTAATGTGCATTAAGTATTGATTTTGCAAGGGAGCCTGTCTTAAATAAGCTGAAGCACAAAATGACTGTGTAGGCTGCCACTGACCATAATGCCGTATGAAGGTTGGAAGCAACCGCCACACTTGACACCAGTACAGAGTAAATGCCTACGCACACCATGATGAAAAATCCCTGAAATGCCAGAGCACACAGTCCCTTGATGTAATTGTTGCCGATACTGCCCCATTCCCGGTTGCTTAGTGTCGCAAACGGAACCGGAGCCACTGAAATATAAAGGTATATCTCTATCATTCGTCCGTACAGAACGACGGTGATTAAAACGGACATGATTTTCATACATAAGCTGACAATCATGGTTTCAATTCCAAGCCCTATCAGTTCGCCTATTCCCATAGTGGAAAGCTGATCATTAAACATGGTCTGTAACGTGGATGACACCCGATGCACTGGTCACGATATGGTTTCCCACATCAAAGATTGCCATTGTAATGTCAAACGTCTTGCTGAGCAACATTACTGCAACACATGCTTTGATGAGGTAGCGGAAGAAAAACTCACTCCCCATCTCGTGCATGTTGTTTTTATCCATTACCATCGTAATCAGCTCATAGCAGAGTATGGCGCTGATAATCATTCCTGCTATGGGAATCATGACATTATCTGAAAGGTTTCGGATCATGGAAAAAATGCCTGCGTTCCATGAGCTGGGTGTCTGCCCGACTTCCCCTGCGATAGAACCTACCTTCGTATTTACGTCGGTTAACATCGTTTCAAGGTTGTCAAGCACCCACCCCTGCAGCATTTCCTTTATAAATTCAGTGATTTTGTCAATGATTGTTCCCATGAATTATGAGAACAGACTTGTAAGCTGTGGAATCACCGTCTGAGCCACAATAACGATACCTCCGCCTGCCATGAGCTGTTTTATGTCTTTTATGAGAAAATATTTGCTCGAAATGAGCCTTGAAAAGATTAAAATAGATTAAATTTTGATAGATTTTTCTTATTTATGGGAGCCGGAACCTCTTTCGATGGTTCCAAGCTCCGGTATTGGTTTTAAGTTGAAATGAATTTCCATTGTGACCGTTTCAGGAGTACGGCAGTAATTTTCTGTTCCGTCTTTCTCCTGCGGTTCTGAGATAACGATTTTACTGATCAGCCGGTTCAGAAGATTGGCATCCAGTTCTTTGATGTCCGCATACTCGCTAATATCGTCAATCCACTGCTGGGACTGTGCATCCAGTTTTTCTTCCGTATTCAGCACACTCTCATTCTGGAAAAGTTCCTTTTTGATATCTGTCTGCTCCTTCTGTGTCTTCTCCAGCATCTTATCAAAAACAGATTCTGTAATCTTGTCATTGATAAGGTCATCATACAGTTTTGCAATCAGCCGGTCTAACGTTTCCAGGCGGTCTTTCTGCTTTGATACCAGCTTCTCCAGACTTTCCCTGTGTCCCTGTGTATCTTCCTCGCATAACTCCTTTACCCGGTTTTCCAGTTCTGTTCCGTCTCCGGTAACTGCTTTTGCACATTCCTGGATTCTGGTAAGGACTGCATCATACAGGTCATCAGCGTCCACCCGGTGCTGGGTACAATGTGCTTTCCCCTTATGGATATAAGTGGAACAGGTATAAACTTCATGCTGGTCTTTGGTGTGCGTCTTCTTCAACGTCAACGCACCACCACACTCTGCACAGCGGAGTAATCCGGCAAACATGCTGTATTCTCCCTGTTCTGTCTGGCGTTTCCTGCCTTTCATCTTTGCCTGTACCAGATCAAATACATCCTGCGGAATGATTGCTTCGTGGGTATCCCTGACTGTGATCCAGTCCTCCGGAGCTTTATCTCCCTGATTGCCAATCTTGAAACGGTAGTACCTTTTCTGGGAAGCCATGTCACCACAGTAAACGGGATTCATCAGCAGGGATTTCAGATAGGATTCATCCCATACATATTTCCCATTTTCCGGGTCTTTCTTTTCCCATTTTGTGTAATAGGTGCGGAGTCCCCGTTTCCGGTGCCACCATGACGGGCAGGGAATCTGCTGGCGTTCCAGTTCTCTGGATATAAAGTTAATCCCATGACCGTCCACCGCCCACTGGAAAATTTTCCGGACAATCGGTGCTGTCTCGTCGTCAATCAGGAGATGTCCCTTTTCCTCCGGGTCTTTCTGATATCCCAGTGGTGGAACAACACCTGTAAACTTTCCCTTGGTTGCCTGCAGGTGATAGGACGCATGGACTTTCTTGGAAATATCTCTGGAATACATCTCGTTCAGCACGTTCTTAAATGGGGCAATCTCATTGTCTCCGGCAAAGGTATCCACATTATCATATAATGCGATATACCTTACTCCATGCTTTGGGAAAAACTCCTCCATCAGAAATCCTGTCTGTACATGGTTTCGTCCCAGTCGGCTCTGGTCTTTGGTAATTACAAGATTCACCAGTCCTTTTTCACAGGCTTTGAGAAGTCTCTGCAAATCAGGTCGGTCTGTGTTCAATCCTGTATAACCATCGTCCTGAAACACATCCACCACCTGCCAGCCCTGTGACTGACAGTAATTCACCAGTATGTCTCTCTGGTTGGAGATGCTGGCACTCTCTCCGGTCAATTCGTCATCTTTGGAAAGTCGGCAGTATACACCAACTCTCCAGGTTGCATTTCTTTCTATATTGTTACTCATATATCTGTTGTTCATCTGATACCTCCGTTACTTTGCACATCCTACGCAGATTTCAGATTACTGAACTCATAATCATTATACTGCTTATCTTTCATTATTGCAAGTTTATCTTTTGTTTTCGTGTCACGTATTTTCTGTGCGATCACCTCTGCAAACACTTCTTTTGCGTCCTGATCACCGTCAAAATATACTCTGATGTTGATAATTTTCTTCTTCACTGCCATTGTAAAACCTCCATTTTTTGCAAAAAAAGAGCAGCTAATCCATTTTTACAGATTAACTGCCCAGACTGTTGGTTACATATATTATAATTTTTGTATTAACATTTCAGAAATTGGGGATATAATAAAGACAGGGATAAATCCCTGTCAGATGAACTGCATATTTTAATTTTCCCATTGAAAACAAGAGGAATGTGTGGTACATTTGTTATAGGAAAAGCACCCACTCCAAAGTGGATGCCGCCTGAGTTGACTAAATGGTCTTACGACCACCGCCTATCCTGTTGGCAGACAGGATAGGCATTTTTATTTCCTCTTGTTCTTCCGATCAAGAAAGGCAATAATCGCAATTAACAGGCTACCAAAAGCGATCAGTAAACTGAGTACGCCTAAGAATATTGAGATAATCTCATAAGCTGTCATATCACGCACCTCCTTTCTTTCATCTCAGAACCCCGAAAGGCTCCGGTCTGTAAATATCAGGAGGCAGCCACACCCTGTCACAGGTGCTTCCCCGTAACATTGCTGTTACCGGATAATCATACCATTATATCCGCCATATTACAATTCATTTTTGTTCCAGATTCACAGCAATCCTTATTCTGTATGGATACCTGCTATTTCCGTTTGATTGCCTTGCACCGGCAGACGGCAGACGGCAGATAGGGTATCTATAAAGCCTGCCGTTCACTCCAAAATTCTGCCGTCACCCATTCTCCCTTGTTTTTTTAATCGAATGGTATTTTCCTGCTTTTCATTCATCCGATAATCCAGTTCTTCTTTCATCCGGCTTCTGGCTTCTCGCATGGTTCTCTGGGAGATTCCCTGTGCTTTTGCCTTTTCATCCAGTTCCCGGATTGTGACTGCATTTCCGTCTGCAAGCAGTTCATAGATCAGTTTCGTTCCCCGTTGCAGTTTTGTTTCTGTCGGCTTTCCTTCCTTTCCGTCCAGAAGATCATCTGCGGAAATCTCATAAGCTCCCACCCAGCGGAATCCTTCTTCATCTCCAAGTTTAAATGCCATCGTCTCACCTGGAGGTGCAAGAGAACTTTTCTCATGGATCAGTACTCTTGTTGTCGGGTCTTTCTTTACTTTCCCGATAAAAAGCAGGCTTCTCACCGCCGCCATGATATCAATAGAACCAAGTCCCCGGTAAGTACTCTGTGTCCCTGAAGATTTATTCAGATGTCCGATCAGCACAATCGCACAACCGGTCTTTTCAGCGATCATTCCCAGTTTCCGGAATACCGGACGGACTTCATTTGCCCGGTTCATATCCACATCGGCACCGATAAAAGCCTGTACCGGATCAATGATTAAAAGTCTGACCTGATTCTGACGGATTGCTTTTTCAATACGGTCATCGGATAACGTCAATGCTTCCTCTGTATCATCAATGACCATCACCCGACTCAGGTCTGCTCCTGCTTCCACCAGCCTCGGCTTAATCGTATCTCCCATACCGTCTTCTGCAGTCTGATAGATCACATTAAAAGGTTCAATCTCTTCCATGTTCGGGAAAGTCTTACGGTTCGTGCAGGCTGCGGTCAGCATCATGGCAAAATAAGTTTTTCCCTCTCCTGGATTGCCCTGAATAATCGTCAGTTTTCCAAATGGCAGATAGGGAAACCACAGCCATTCTACACTGGTCTGTTCAATGTCTTCATAACACAACATCGGCACCAGTTCTTCCTTCTCCGGTACTTTCATTGTAACTGTTTCAATGATTGATTTCTTCCTGTCTGCATTTTTATCACAGAGGATTTCATTCCAGTCCTTTCGGGACGGTTTCAGACGGATGACACTGTATCCGTCCGGGATTTCTATTGCCAATTTCTCACTGGCTTCATTCCCTGCATGGTCATTATCCAGGCACAGGAAAACCGAAGTAATCTGAGGGCGTTCAGAAAGAAAAGCCATCAGTGCCGCACTGGAAATGCCACCCAGACTCAGGTAGCTCCGCTTTTTCCAGTCTTTGGGAAATAATTGGATAAAAGAAAGCAGATCAATGGCTGCTTCAAACACAAACAACTGATTATCCGTCCCTCTGTGACAGAATCCGTAAGATTTATCAGATTCAGCCACATCTCCCCGGTATTTTGTTTCACCAGTTCCCCTGCAATGGGCATATCTTGGAATACCGTCTGCATCTCTGCCAACAAACACCACATTATGGTGCTTCTTTTCTTCATAAATATCCCCACTGCCGATCCATTCCTCCACCATATTCTTTTCAATCCCTCTGTTTTCTGTCAGATATCTGATGATTCTATCATTATTTTCCTCTTTCTCTGGTAATCGGAAGTCAGGGGACGGGGCGGGGCAGGTACTGTTCCTGCCTTCGCCTTCCTCCCCGGTTAGCATCTTGACAGCTTCCGGAAATGTGGCATTGTAAAATTCCATCACAAAATCCACCGGATAGCCACCCCTCCCCTGACTGTGCCTGTACCACCGGTTTCCGGATACCGTTACACTGTCATGCTTTTTCCAACGGTATTCCTTTCCGCTTTTCCCTAGTTGTTCTCCCTGTGCGCTCAGAAAAGAAACAAGATCTGTCTGATTTGCTCTTATAATTTGTTCTTCTGTATACTGCATTTTGCTCATCCTTTCCCGTCTGTCCTGCTGACAGACTGTTATAAACTCATGTCATAGTTTCGCTTTTTCTTCACTGCCTGTTGTTTTGCATCACGCTCTGCACACTCTTTCTTTTTTTCATCCAGTTTTCTCAGAAGAGAGGTCTTCTTTTCTGGATTCTGCTCCGACTGGTTCAACGGCTGTTGCTCTGCTTTCCCGTTTTCTTCAAGAATCTCTTTCGCCTGAACTGTGTAAAATGTCGGGAACTTCACCTGCTTCTCCCTTTTTTCTTCTGAACGCCCGGAAGTATCTGCTTCTGCCATTTCCCGGTCACGTCTGGCAATATCCGCACAGCTCTGTACCTTTTTCACAAAAGTTAGTTCCTCCTGGTACGGCTGATTATCTGCTTTCAGCTCTTCGATCCCCGCCTGAAGTTCTTCTTTCTCCCGTTTCCATCTGGCAGTTGGCACTTTTCCATTTTTATCCAGATGTTGTTTCAGTTCCCGTTCACATTTGCGGTAATAATTGATTTCTTTTTTATGCTGCTGATAATATCTCTCCCGTCTTTTCTGAAAATAGAAATGGTTATACTCATCAATCAATGGCTGATTTGTTTTTATTACCTCTGCCATCTTTTCCAGATTCTCAAGTTCCTTTAACTGTTTCCGCTTTTCAGAAATTTCTTTTTTACTGACAGAAACAACACCGTTCAGTTCCTCAATCCGTTCCTGCAAGTCATCCATCGTTTCTATCTGATGTGTCTGAAGATAACTGATGGATTTTGCAAACTCCTGTAAATTGGAGAGATTCTTACCTCTCTGTTTCATCTCCGCATAAAAATTGGGAAGTGGTGGTCTGCCCTGTGTCTTTTTATCATAATAATCCTGCAGGCTTTCCAGCAGTGTCGGGTTCTGCCTGCGATCCAGCTCTGCTTTCATTTCCTCATAAGCTGTCTTCATCCACTGAATGGATTCTTTCAGAGAAATAAACATCTGGTTAAACTGCCGGATTGCCCGGTTCAATTCTCCGATCACCGTTTTGATTCCCTTTTTCTCCATTGCCCGGACTTCATATCCCTCATGGATGGTCGGGATCAGGTCAATCCCCTGTTCTTTGTAGGAACGGTGGTCGATTCTGGATGCCATGTGGCACTCCCTGAATTTCCCATTTACTTTCTCTGTCCATGCCCGCCGCCATTCTTTTAAAAGCTCCGGATCATTCCATCCGGTAGTAGAAACAGCATTGAACATATCTTTTCCTTTGGCATCCTTCACCCGGTTTCCATCCTCATCAAGAATATATTCCCTTCTCTGCTTATTGCCCCAGATTCCTTCCTCTGTAAAAGGACGGATTGGGACAAGCACATGGAAATGGGGATTATCCGGTTCTTCTTCATTTTCCGCTTTTCCCTCATGGACTGCCAGATCCACGATCATGCCACGTGCCACAAACTGCTCCTGGCAGAACTCTTTTGCCAGTCTGATATTTTCCTCAAGTGTCAATTCATTCTGCAGTGCAATGTCAAACGAATAGGCAAGCTGTGCCTTGTTGTTCCGTTCCACATGCTCCACCTCGTTCCAGAGTGTTTCCCTGTCAGTCAGACGCTCTGGCACATACTCCGGTGTCAGGATTTCTGTAAATATCACACCTGACTTGCTCGTATAATCGTGTATCTTGTTGTAATAACTGTCAAAAATCCTCTGCCCGGAAATATAGGCTGCGGAAGCGACCGCCATCTGCCCTTTCCCTCTGGATACATTCCTTACTGAAAAATGATACAGTGCCATTAACTGTCATCTCCCTTCTCTGTCTTTTTTACTGCTTCTGCAATCTGCTGTTGATCTTTGTGTAAGGCGGCTATATGAGCCTGCCGCACAATACTCTTGTTGTAACTGCTGTTCTGCAGTTGATTCATCATGTCCTGGACGTCTTCCTGTTCCAGATCTCTGGACAGCGGAAATACTTTCTCAAACTCTGCCCCTTTGACAATCAGCCGGTGGGAACGTTCCCTGCGTTCTACCAGCTTCTTCCGCTGCTCCAGAATGTTTTTGTGGTGAATTGCTGCCTCCAGTTCCTGTCTGCTCTTTTCCATGTTGGCCTTCAGTTCCTCCAATGACATGGATTCATACTTTGGATTTTTTGCTCTGCTCATTTTCTTGTACTCCTTCTTTTTTCTGTAAACAAAAAGAACCGGCTTATTCATGAATGCCGATTCCTGGGTATAAAAAACTGAGGTCGTTGTCCTGTGATTAGGAAATGCTGACCTCAGCGTTTTTGAAATATTTAATTGTTGCTCCTTGGAATGAAAGTCTTTGTCACCATTGTCGTATAAATTTAAACTCACATCCCATATCAGGATTTCTTTAATTCTTCCATATACAGTTCAGCTATATATGCCGGACCAGTGCACCACAGCTTTGTCTTCTCATCATACAGTGCTTTTCCTGTCTTTGAACACAAAAAATCTGTCAATACCTCGTTTCTGTCCTTGCCTGTCTCTTCTGCGATTTCATCTGTCACCATAGTGATCAGAAGGTCGATTGTATAATTCATTTTTTCCTTTGGAATTGTTACTTCAGCCATATCTTCTCACCTTTCACAAATTTCAGACACTCAATAGCTGCCTCAGTTTTAAAGCAGTATTGATCTTTCAATTTATTCGGCAGCAACTGTCTGATACAGAAATCGTCTGCTACTTTATCACCTGCAGTCCCAAAAGCACCCGCAAGATAAGCGGTAAGAGTAGCGTTTGTTGCATCATCCGCAATCTTTCCTGCAATGATATCATATTTTGCCATTTCACGTTCAACCTCAATAAACATTTTTTTCTTTCGGTGAGCGGCGATACAATGTAACCAGTCCACATCTGCATTTTCAAAAATATGCGTTTCAAGATTTTCTGAAAGTTTGAATTCAAAAGTTGAAATATATCCAAACTTCTGCCCCTCTTCAATTGTTCCGGTTGCGATGGCTTTGGCTATTGAGGTTCTCAGAAAACTTTCTGCCTGTTCCTTTGATGTGGTTAAATAAAATCCCTGTCCAAAATCTTTTCTCTTTGCACATTTGGCAAGATCTGGCTCTTTTACTTCACAATAACTTCCATGATAGAGAACAAATCCATCTTTTAACTCAAGCACTAATCTCTATCCCCTTTCTTTGCAAAAATTCAGTAATATCTTCAAGCACAGCTTCATCGCCTTCACAATGAAAAATCCCATAGCATTTTTCTATATATCCAAGAACATCGGCTTCTTTAAACAAGTGGATAATCTGTTCAACAGGTAAATGCCACTCTTCTGAAGCAAGCCGGATTAGTCTTGTTTGCATAAAAGTAATCTCTGTTTTCTCACTCATTATGAATCCTCCTCATTTTCTTAGTCAGTAAAACCGGAATTGTTGATTACCAAGGCATATTTCCAAATCGACTAATAAAAGTTACTGTTAGTCCGGTTTTATCAATCATTGCAAGTTTTACGATTGCGCCTGTACTGTTTGCTTTCCTCCGTCGACATTCAAATCTGTTGCCGTGGCACCTGGATCAGCGCAGTTCACCTCTTATGTCTTGGAGTCCTTTTGCATACTTCCAAAAGAACCCAGTCCGCTTGAAACATTTACGATAATAGTTTTATTTTTTCTCTCATTGTCATACAATGCACCTACTTCCCCAGAATTTATTTTACCACGTATTCTTCTGTTCGTCTGTCACCTGCATCGTATCTGCATTTACCAGATAAAAATCTACCAATTCGGTCTCGTAATTGCCATCCGGATATACTTTTTCTAACACCAGTTCTTCGCAGGAATTACCATCTGCATCTGTCTTGGAACCATTATCGTACAGACAGTATCTCACATTTACCGTATTACCGTTCTTTGTTTCCTGCGTTTCGCTGACGACAGCATAGACTTCTCCCTTTGCATTCGCCGTGTAACTGAACGCCATATTTTGAAGTGTATTCTGCTCCTGAAGGTAATTATAAACTGCCAGCATTGCATTTTGAATTGTCAGACCATCATGCTGCCCTTCTGTCTCGTAATCTTCTATGGTATTTCCACTCTGAATATCCTCTGAATCTGTTGAATTCTCTGTATCCAAATCCGGTAATTCTGTAGTATCCTCTTCTTGATTATCTTCTTCATCTATTGTATCCGAAGACCACCACAGACCATCCATACTCTGCATAACAAATGGATTATTGGTTCTGTATCTCTGTTCACCACCATAATCTTCCTGCACAGTTATATACGTATATTTGCTGTCACAACCAGTCACCGTTTCTGTTCCATCCATTCCGAACACTACACTCAGACCACTCATTCCAATAATCAAAAGTGCAAATATCGCAGCAGCTCCATAGACAATTATCAATGCCACTTTGTTTTTACCGAATTGTATGGATAATGCCTGGCAATTGTGTCTGTATAAACTCACGATCCCCCAGATCAAAAGAACCGCCAGACTGATTGTAATAACAGTAATCGATATTTCTGCGAAACGATATCTCACTTCATATCCCATATCACGTTTTATACCATACCACAATCCATAGAAGAAGGTACTATACGCAAGAACCAAAGTAATGATACTGATCCGTATCGGATGCTCTTTTTTATCCGGCACTGCCTTCTTCAGTGCCTCTGCCATCTGCGCTGCCGCTCTCTGCTCTATCCACATAGCAAGCTCTGCTTTTGACGGATATGTGCATTTAGTATCCGGAATCCCTGCGTAACACATCTGGCTCTCTTGAATCCCTGTCGCATCTCCTGCTGCCATTGCTGTAACCACTTTCAGGTAATAATACAACTTCAACTGTGCTGGATTGAATTTATCTATACGAATATCTGCCAGCTCCTGTGCAGCCCGTTCATAATTGTTAAGGAGTACACTCATCCGTGCCATAACCAAAAGCATCTGATTCGCTACAGCAGGGTAACGGTGATATTGCTTCTCATATAAATACCGTGCATACTCATGTCGTTCTTCCGGTGTTAACCGATAGGACTTCTTTCTATTCTGTGCCAGCATCGCAATTCGCAGACCATAAGCCAATTCCAAAATTGCAATCAGCTGGCAGATAAATGCACCAAATCCCCAGATATCCGTTGTATACCGCACATAGGTCACCAACACAATGCCTAGCATTGCCGGAATCACGATCAACCATTTTGTCCAACCTGATCTTCTCATAAAAATCTCCTGAATTGTTTTTCTGAATATAGTATATTACCGCACACACCAATCGACCATATACATATTGTGACGATGCTGTTACTTACCATAACAGTTGCTGTTTCTAAGGTCATCTATTTATAGCCTGAGAAATAACTGGTTTCCCATCTCTGTCCAACAATGGAGTCAGTCCACCTGAATACCCACATGCATGATATAAATAATTCACACCAGTTTCCTTATCCACCCATATCTCAGTAGTAGTTAATGCTCCCTGAGAATATATTTTTTCAAATCTCTCTTCTTTCGCCATTTTCAATTTCCTCCCATAATCAATTTTTCGGTTTTATAAAAAATGTTTCTCTGTTACTTTCTCGATTGTATCATGACATACAGTTCCATCTTCGGCAATCGTCGATTTTCTGATAAATCTCGAATGATGCTTTAATACTCCATAAGCATACCAGTCATGGTTGCAAAATACTTTGCAGAACTCTGCATAGCCATGTTCCTTACAGGTATCGAAATACAGACACCTGCTGATTTCATAAGTAAATCCACTATCATCATCCTGCAAAATTTCTGTCTCCCAACATACCTTTTTTTCGCCCTCCAGATCATCTACCAGAGACTGTCTCACAATCTTATAGCCATTCGGCAATAAATCGACATGCTTTTTTCTCTTTTTCCGTTACCATATTTTCTCCCAACTTGCACACTAAGTCATAATTTTCCAAACACTAAAACTTGAATTTCTATTTCTGCTGCCATGCCATTACATAGTCTTTTTCTCCAGTAGCTTCATCCAAACCGCTATACTGAATCTCAAATCCTTCTCTTTGATAAAAGGATATTGCCCGTGTATTTTTTTGATATACATTTAAGATTAATTTGTTTCTTTTTCCCTTTACATAGTTTAGCAAAATTTTACCTATACCTTGAGATTGCATTTCGGCAGAAACAAAAATACCTTCAATGTATTCGTTACTTAACCCTATAAAACCCTGTATTTCCTGTTTATCCTCGTAAACATAGACAGTTGCCTGTAATAGAAGTTCTTTTACTAACTCAAAATTACTTTTCCAATATTGAGCAGAGATAAAATAATGTGTCTTTATATTTGTATCTAACCATATTTCTGCAACTTTATTTATATCCACTTTCCGTAATTCTCTAATCATAACGGTGATGCTCCTCAAACTCCGATTTTCTCAATTTTTCAAACTGGAATTTACGAACTACAATATCTTTTCGAGAAAAAGATGGTTTTTGTGTGCAATTACATCTCCAACTTTTTTAGAAGCACTAGCAATTATTTCAAATCCATTTTTTTGATACAAAGATAGCGCAGGAATATTTTGACTTCCTGTATCCAAACGTAGTGCCCTGCAACTATTTTTTTGTGCTAATTCTGTAGCGAATTTTATTAGTGATGATGCAATTCCTTTACCAGACATACTCGGACGTACCATTAAAAGGTGAATTACCATTACCTCATCTTCAGATAATTTTTCTTTCCAAGGAATAGTTGCATATTCTATTGGTTGAACTTTATCAATAATGATACTTCCAACAATTGTTCCGTTTTCTTCATATACAAACAAAGCACCAGCATAAATAGCCCGTTCTGCATCATCTTTCGTTGGATAAACCCCTTTCTTAAATACAGTAAAGGCTGTATGATTCAGTTCATACTGGAAATGCTCATTGTAAGTATCTTCAATCGAATTAACATCTTTTAGTATTGCTTTTCTAATCATAAAATCTCTCCACAAATTTTGATTTCACACTTTCTTTCCCCTTATATGTCTATATCTGAAATATTCAGTCACAAACTTTATCAGGGATAGGCATCTGTGCCGCAAGGGGATCTTCCCCTTGTACGAAATCTCTGATTTCGCTGTATTTCCCGGTTTGAGATTTCTTGAAATCGGGAACAGCACCGCAGGTCGCACGATACAGGCAGATGGAATTGCCTGTATAGAAGTGCGCTCTTAGCGTTGCTAAGAGATTTATGCCGTATCCGGCGTGTTATCTTTTTTCAATTTCTTTTTTCGACTTCTGAAGCATTCTTCCAGTTTTAATAATTTGACATGTCTGCTCTTGTTACTCATCATCTGTAAATTCCAGCATCTCATCAACGGTGCAGTCCAGCTTCTTGCAGATCTTCTCAATCGTCTCCATTGATACATACTGGTTTTTTCCCATCCTGGCAAGAATATTTCCACTGATCCCGGTGAGGTACTGCATCTCTATCCGCTTCATATTTTTATCTATGAGCATTTTCCATAATCTGTTATAACTTACGCCCATAAGCAACCTCCATATTTTTCATCTGAACATATTTTGATTATATCACGATTTCGTTAGGTTGAATACCTGTAATTTTTGATGTCTTCTGTAAAATGGAAAAGAGGATGCCCCGACAAAGGGCAACCTCTCCAACCATTTACTTCGGTTTAGTCGAATGGAACCTCACCTTCCGGTGCTTCCATAAATCCGTCCTTATCTGTTTTCGGTGTTTCCGATGAATCAGCTCCAACACCATTATCCTTGTTCTGGGCAAATTCATGTTCTTCCACGATCACATCTGTAGTATAAATTGTTTTCCCGTCCTTGTCCTTATAATTGCCAGTGCTGATACGACCGCCAATCACAATCCTCATTCCCTTGTGAAGATATTTCTGTGCAAACTCTGCACTCTTTCCGAATGTGACACAGGAAATAAAATCCGCTTCCTGTTCACCGTCACGTTTATATCTTCTGTTTACCGCCAGTGTATATCTTGCTACTGCCATATCATTATCTTTTCCGGCATATTTGATCTCCGGATTCTTTGTCAGTCTTCCCATTAAAACCACTTTATTCATAATCGTTACTGTCCTTTCCGCAGCTACGCTGCCATTGCATATTCTTCATCATCTGTTTCATCGTCCGGCATAAACATTGCACATGCTTCCGGTGGATTGGTATCATCCGGTGAAAATATTTTCCGGATCATTTCATACATGATCGGATACCGATATGCGATTTCTTCTCTTGCAAGGAATCTGCATACCCTGTAAAGATTCTTTTTCATTTCTTCATCTGTTGTAAGCATGGCAACCAGATGGATTCTCTCCCTTGTATAAATCAGATTCGGGCATCCAAACCAGTTAATCAACTGCATTTCTTTCATTTTCAGTTCTGTCATAAACTGCTCCTTTCCGGGCATTTTGCCCTGTAAACATTGTCATCAGTTTCATTCGTCCGGCGGTCTGGCGTGCGTTTCCCTGTCACCTGCAGCCGTCTCAGACTGCCTCTGCCTGCATCAGCAGGTCACTGACCATAAGGCTTCGGTCAGCCGCCCATCATCGGGAGTGTCATTATAATTTCGCTCGCTCTCAGAAAAAGAAAGGTCATGGCATAACTCCTGTTAGGCTTCCAGGGTGCACTTATCGGTTGTCAAGGTTCATCGAAGGAACATTCCAAAACGTCCTCTGATTACTAGAGTCAAATGACTTCGCAAGATGCAAAAGATTCGTGATATTTTTTTGCATTTTTATCATTTTTTCTTTTACTTTTGTTAGTCCCTTCACATACTCTGTACTGAGACAGGCAAAAGCGGACATCTTTGGGGTAAAATTTTTAAAATAATTGTTCCTCTACCTATAAAGCCTGGGAAGCGGTATTTACCAACCCCCTTTTGCAAGTTTTTTTCGCATAAATGAAATATTCCCTCACTAATAGCAAGTTTCAGAGGGCATTTGGACGGTACTTTTGCAGAAAAAATTATTTTTCCACTAATCACACGTGGGAATTTGAAGAATGTCAGATAATTTTGAAAAAATCCAAAAAAGAAGCACCGACCGTTATAGTCAGTGCTTGTAAGATATTATATTCGTTTTTCTCAGGAAAGATCATCCCAGTTTTTATATGTTCCATTGTACAGACCTGTAAGTTGTTTTATTGTAAGATTTTCCAGTGGATTTTCTTCATTTATCACAATAGCTATAGCATCTTTTCCAATGACTTTTGTTTCCAGAAGCTCTGCTTCATAATCCTTTAATTCTCTGGATGACATTGCGAAATCACACTCTCCACTTATCACCGCCGTAATCCCTCTTGAAGAATCTGTTGCTTTTACTTCTATTTCAGCATTTGGATTTTGTTTCTGATAGTCATCTGCCAGTGCTTTTACCATTGGTTCCATTGAAGTGGATCCTTCAATCAGAATCTTTCCTTCTGACTTGTCAGAAAGGAATGTTGTTGTACTGTCAGCCTGAATACAATATTGTTTCACAATATCCTGTCCTTTACTCTTTACATAAGTCAGGAAATCCTGTTCCACATCTGTCAGTTCTCCATTATAAGCCAGATAATAATCCCTGCAAAGAGGATAACTGTTATTGTCTATTGTTTTCTCAGAAGGAAGAACTCCGTTGATTTGAAGTATTTTTCCATTCGTATCTGTTGCGGAACTATATGCGACATAACCAACTGCGTTTTTATCTTCTTCCACCTTTTTCAGAACTTTCTCTGTAGAATCAACAACTATTCCTGTATCACTCTCAGGCAGTTTCAAAAGATTCTCAAATTCTGCTCTGGTTCCTGACCCTTCTTCTCGTGATACAGCTGTGACAGCTCCCATAGCAGACAGATCCGGCAATGGCTCTTCCTCGGTTCCACATGCTGTTATTCCCGTTGCCAGCATTATCATTATCAGCAGAAGTGCAGATTTTCGGATGTTTTTTTTCTTTACCATTTTATACTGCACCTCTTTCCATCATTGATTTTCCCGTCTCTTCATCAAGGTTTATAAAAGCCACATTATCACAGGCTTCTTCTGCAATGCTGACACAATTATCTGCCATACGGTCAAAATTATACATGATCCCAGAAAAATATCTTGTCATAGACGCATCACAAACCTCATTTTTTACACGGTTTAAATGTGCCTTACTGTATTTTTTCTCTGCTTTATGCATTTTTTTCTTATTTTTAAAAACTGTTTCAGCCACTACAGCATCACCCTTACGGATTGCCTCCATTGCTTTCTTTAAAAGCTGCTGGATAATATCAATGCAGTCTTCCATTTCTGAGGAGGCTTCACTGGTCAGTCTTTTTCCATTGTTATTTACTTTTTCACATATCTGGTCAATATCTTCACATCTGTCTGCAATCCTCTGAATACTATTGTTTACATACAGTAACCCTGCCGTCTGCTCAGACTGTTGTTCTGTAAGGTTTCCGCTTGCGAATAATCTGGTAATATATTCTGTCACACTGTCCTGTAACTGATGTACAATCTCCAGATTTTCTATAAACGAACCATGAGTTTTTGAGTCTCCATCTGCTACAATCGCCGTTTTTAAATCACTTAACAGAGATTCTGCCAGTTCTCCAAGTCGGTTCAGTTCCTTAGACACCAGAACCATAGCAGCCGCCGGCTGTTCAATCACTTTCATATCCAGATATTTGGGTTCAAAAGCTGCTTTCTCTGTTTTGTCATTTCCACGGATGATTGTTGTAACAATTTTTACCATCAGCGGAATCAGTGGCAGCCAGACCAGTGTACAGACGATATTAAACGTTGTATGTGCATTTGCAATCTGTCTTGAAATCACATCAATCTCATTTCCCTTTGGTGAAATAAACTGGACAAATTTTGCAAACCACGGAACCAGGAAAATAAAAACGCAGCTTCCACTGATATTAAAAATACTATGCGCAATTGCTGTACGTTTTGCATTTTTAGATTGTCCAATTGATGCAAGAAGTGCTGTGATCGTTGTACCTATATTATCTCCAAGAAGAATCGGAATCGCACCGGTAAGCCCTATTACACTGCTTACTCCGTCCGGTCCTGCCTGTGATGCAAAATTCTGCAGAACTGCAATCGTAGCTGAACTACTCTGCACAACCAATGTCATGACCGCTCCCAGTACAACACCAAGAACCGGAATGGATGAAACTTTTCCCATCAGATCAACAAAGACCGGACTTCCCGCCAAAGGTTTCATGACTTCACCCATGATTTCAATTCCTTCAAATAAAAGTCCGAATGAAAAAATTACCATACCGATATTTTTAACCTTTTCTTTTTTGCTAACAAAGTTCAGAATAAATCCAACAAAGATAATTGGATAAATATAATTGCTGATTTTAAATGCCATCAGCTGTGCCGTCATAGTGGTTCCTATGTTGGCACCAAAGATAACAGAAATTGCCTGCGGAAGACTCATAAGTCCCGCACTGACAAAACCGATAACCATAACTGTCGTCGCTGAACTGCTCTGCAATACAGCTGTTACAAGTGCTCCGGCAAGTGCTCCCATAATTGGATTTCTTGTAAGAAATCCAAGGATTTTTTTCATTCGTTCTCCTGCGGCTTTCTGAAGTGCATCACTCATGCTGTTCATTCCATAAAGGAACAAGGCAAGGCCACCGATCAGACCAAAAACCACTTTCACATTCTCGTTCATTTCTCTTTCCTCTCCTGTTATTATATAAGATCTACATTTTCCTATACAATTATAGAAGACAGAAATCAAATCTATGTGAGTGCTTGTGTAAAATAGGTGTAAAAATCAATGGAAATCTTTATAATGTTATAATTGACTTATTCATTTTTCACCTGCTGACATATAGTTTTCATTACGATTTATTATTCAGTCTACGTAATACCAACATCGCCTCATTCCTTACATTTTTGAACGTTCTGTCCGGTCTTCCAAGAAAATATCCTTGTCCGTAATGAACACCTAATCTACACAGACACTCCAACTCTGCTTCTGTTTCTATCCCTTCTGCAATCAGAATTGCTCCTGTCTCATTACAGTAATGCAACAGAAATTCCATCATAATTTCCTTTTTCTTATGTTTTTGAATATCTCTGACCAGTTCTATATCAACTTTTAAGTAGTTTGGCGATGTATTTACTACACGGTTCAGACCAGAATATCCAGCTCCAACATCATCCAAAGCTATTTCATATCCCTAATCTGCATAATGCTTCATAATCTGTTGCAGAATCTGATAGTTTTCTATATCCGACCGTTCCGTTATTTCAAATACAATGTCACAGGACGGTACTCCGGCTTTCGCAGCCTTACGGTTTGTAAATCCCTGTATGAACGATTTATCCTGAATGATATTACCATCTACATTAAGAAATAATTTTGCATGTTCTGGTTTATTCGCCGCTGCCTTCAATGCTTTATTTCTGCACAATTTTTCCAATTTCCAAACACAGCCTACCTGTTCAGCAATCACAAACAAATCTGAAATCATAAGAGTCGTATCATGCCTGTCGATACGACTAAGAGCTTCATATCCTGCCACATCTCCAGTCTGTAAATTTACAATCGGCTGAAATACCGGATATATAGCCTTTCTTTCTAATATTTTATAAAATTCATCTGCATTTTTTACTTTCATTATTTCTTCTCTGCCTCTGTGAATACATTTTCTGTAACCCTATCAACCCACTATATGATATCATCACTTTTTCATCCTTCAATCAGATTTAAGTAAAATCATAGTAAATTTTCACCATTGTTCAGCCAGACCAATTCTTATATAACACAAAGCAAATACGTACTACCACCTGTTTTTTATTATGAAAACTATATTAAATGAGGCTCTTACTGTCTATACAATAAAAGCCTCGTTATATATAGTCTATGTTCTGATTATTCAGATCTTACTGTCTTTTTCACACACCAGTCTTTCATAATCCAGAAATCCCCGGATATACATTTCTTTTGCCACAATTCCCTCCATTGCATTTTTCGCTGAAATAATCCTGTCCAGTGTCTGCCACATCTCCTGTCCGCCATCTCTGAGGACCGGTTCCAGTATTTCTATGTAATGATGAATTTCTGCTTCCAGAGTGAACATCTCCGGGTCAGATTCAAGAAATCTTTCCAGCTCCCGCTGGTATTCTTCATAATAACTTTCAATCAGTTCTCTTCTCATATCTAGAATCCCCCTTATACATAAATCAGTTCCTGCTTGATGATCTCAGCAGCCCGGTTGCGGATATTGTTACAGTGGCATAGCCATTCCATAGGATTCTGTCTCTTCAGTTCCTCGGAAACTCCCTCCGCACTTCGCATCTGAGTTTCGATCAATTCAAAGCGTTCCTGTGCCTGTTCATTCAGATCTGCCAAATAACTGTCCAGCCTGGCGGTCAGAAGAAGATATGTATAAGTTCCAGATTTATGTTCTTTCAGATATTCCTTCCGAAGCATTCCCCATAAGCCAATCGGTCTGGTTTCCTCCGGGTAGTAAAGATTCGGTAAATAATAGTCTCCCACTTTTGTGTATTCGATTTTCATGGTGTCTCCTTTCGCTTTGCATGAAATTGTCATGTTATCTGCGTAGGATGTGCATTTTCTCTTTAAAATCTTTTCACATAGAAGACATTAAGTGCTTCATTCCCTGAGACTTTGCTTATGTGTGATAAAGAAGTAATAGAAGCGTAAAAAATTTTGCCGTTCCTATCCGGCACTTGCGCAGGGTGTCGGATAGGTCGGGCTTATTCTTCGGGCAAGTCAATCTTGCCGACAAAGCTATAATAAATATCAATGCGCTGGTGGCGTACTTCGTTCTCGTCATACTCACATTCATAGACAACGATTTTCTCCACCATTTCACGCAAGAGGGTGTGTGTCAGTTCCTCGATAGAAAGGTACTTGCGGACAACGTTCATAAACTTTTCAGCGTTTACCGTGGCTTCCTGTGCCTTGTCCAGTTCGCCCTGCAATGCGGCGGCTTTCTCCTTCAGTTCCCGCTGCTCGGCTTCGTAGTCTGCGGACATTTCCATAAAACGCTCGTCATTGATTTTCCCGTTTACATTGTCCTCATACAGACGTTTGATATAGCGGGAAAGTTCTGCAATGCGGCTCTGCACCTGTTCAAGCTGCTTCGTGGCTGCCGCCTGTTTCCGCTTGCCGCCCATTTCATTCTGCTGGATAAGCAGCTTCACGAACCGGGCTTCATGCTTCTGTGCATAGGCGGTCACTTTCCGCAGATTGTCCAGCACACCCGCCGTCAAAAGGTCGGTTCGGATGAAGTGCGCCGTACAGTCGGCGGTGCGCTTCTTATAGCTGCCGCAGATGTAGCAATCCTGCTTTCTCTTGTCGGTCTGATACCGCTGCTGGTACATCACATGACCGCAGTCGGCGCAGAACAGCAAGCCGGAGAACAAGCCCACATCATCGTAGCGGTTGGGGCGTTTGCGCTGCTTGCGTAACTCCTGCACCCGTTCCCATGTCTGCAAGTCGATGATTGGCTCATGGTGGTTCTCGAAAATCGCCTGTTTCTCAATGGGGTTGTCTATGCTGTGCTTCATCTTGTAGGACGGTTTTTCCGTCTTGAAGTTCACAAGACAGCCTGTGTATTCCCGGTTTTCCAACAGATGAACAACGGTATTGGTCGCCCACTTACATTCATAGCCGGGGTGGTAGCGGCGTATGCTGCCTGTGCGCTGGTATTCCAGCGTTCCCGGCGTGGGGATTTCCTGCTCGGTCAGCATACGGGCTATCTTGGTCGGACCGTTCCCGGCAAGGCAAAGCTGGTAAATCTGCTTGACTACCGGGGCGGCTTCCTCGTCAATGATGAAATTTTCGTCCTCGTCCATGAGGTAGCCGTACACGGGCTTGCTGGTAACAGGCTTACCGCTCATGCCTTTTGCTTTCTTAACTGCCTTGATTTTTTTGCTCGTATCTCTCACCATCCATTCGTTGAAAAGATTACGCAGCGGGGTAAAATCGTTGTCGCCCATTGCGCTGTCCACTCCGTCATTGATAGCGATAAAGCGGACGCCTTTCTGCGGGAAAAGCATTTCTGTATACATTCCCACTTGAAGATAATTTCGCCCTAAACGGGACATATCCTTGACGATGACTGTGCCGACTTTCCCGGCTTCAATGTCTGCAAGCATGGCTTGAAATCCGGGTCTTTGGAAGTTCGCACCACTATAACCGTCATCTGTGTACCAGCAGAGATTGGTAAAGCCGTTCTGCTTGGCGTAGGTTTCCAAAATGCGCTTTTGGTTGGATATAGAGTTGCTTTCCCCTTGCAGTTCATCTTCATGGGATAATCTCGGATAAAGGGCGGTAATAAGGTTTTGGGTTGTCTGTCTTAACATGGTTTCCTCCGTTTCCGACAGCCAGCCCCACTATTCCGTACTTCGATTGTACCATACAGCGGGGCGGCTTGTATAGCGGCAAAGTGTAAAAGTGCTTCTTTACCGCCCGTCAAAATGACGTTTTTTTGTGTTAGGGTTATCACGCAGATTCAACTTCATAAATATTTTACTTTTATTTGATAGTCCATTTCATTCTGCTGTGTTATAATGGCAAAAATTGAATTAGCGAGGTAAAAGGCTTATGAAAAAATATATTTCTTTGTTTTTATGTCTGACTTGCATTTTAACTTTAGTTGCGTGTGGGAAAAAAGCTGCTCCCATTCAGTTGCCCCAAACAAGCGACATTACATCTGTTGATGTAACTGTTGGGGAAAACACCACAAATCATTCAGACACAGCTTGGATAAGTGAAATAATTTCTGACATTTCCAGTTCTGAACCAACCAGTAAGCAAAGTGTTCAAGATTTTCCGCAGACTGAAAGTTATATCAAGATTGATTTTCAGTTTGAAACAGGAACAAGTACCATTTTTGCCTATGAGGAAAACGGAAAACACTATATCGAACAGCCTTATCAGGGAATTTATAAAATTGACAGTCAGCTATACGAACGGCTGCAAGAAACAAACTAAAATTTAACTTATCCATTCAGCGGTCATGTTTCCGGGCATGACCGCTTTTCCATGCCCTCATTTTGTAGCAGCTTCCGCTTCCAGCACCTTAGCCATTTTGTCGGCGGCGGTTTCCTTTGCGCCCTGCTTGAAAAAGCCGGACACGACAAGAACAGAGTTCCCTATACGGATTTCCGTCACGCAATCGGCGGGTGCGGTGCTTTTCATGCTGTGTCTGATATGCTCTTTTTTATCGGTCATAGGCGAACTCCTTTCAATCGTTCATCAGTTGCTTTAAGCGGTTCAGCTTGTTTTGTGCGCTCTCCCTGCGGAAGTTCTCGCCGGAGAAGCAGACAGGGGCGCACATTTCAAGCAGTCGGTCATAAATCCGGGCGTGGGGCGTGTCCTGCGGGTTCTGCAACTCGGTAAGCGTGAGGTTGGTCGTGACGATCAGCGGCTTGCCGCTTCGGTATCGGCTGTCAATCACATTGTAGACCTGCTCTAAGCCATACTCTGTGCCACGCTCCATTCCAAAATCATCAAGGATAAGCAGCGGATAGCGGCAGAGGTTGGAAATATATTCGTTCTTGCCCTCAAAAGTGGCTGCAAGGTCATTAAGAATAAGGGCAAAGTTCGTCATGCGGACGGAGATTTCTTTCTCCATGAGGGCGTTTGCGATACATCCGGCAAGGTAGCTTTTGCCTGTGCCGACGCTGCCCCAAAGCAGATAGCCGATGTTCCCGGCTTTCATGTCCTCCCAATGTTCCACATAGAAATGGGCGGTTTTCATCTGCGGGTTTCTGCCGTTGTCATTGGCAAAAGTCCATTCCCGCATAGCCGGGTCGGTAAAGCCCCGGCGTTTCAGTTCTTCCACCTTGTCCCGGTGCTTTCGCTGCTGTTCGGCGGCTTCACGCTCCATGCGCTGCGCCCGCTGGCAGTCACATTCAGCCGGATGTCGGTCACGCCCAAACAGGGTAGCCTTATCAGCCGGGAAATAGGCTTCTTTCGGTGTCCGGCACTTGCCGCAGTAGAGCAGACCGTCCTCACCTGTGTAGTCCTCCGGCTCGGCGGTGACTGCTGGTATCTGTAAATTCATATCTTCAAAAGCTGGTTTCATAGACTTTCTCCCTCCTTGTAGCTGTAATCGGGTATGCCCCTTTTCGGGGCAGCTTTAGCGGTATCGTCAGCCACCCATCTGCGGATAGTGGCTGCATGGTTCTTGTATTTCCTCCCGGTAGAAGCGATATAGCCGGATAGCCGGTCAATGTAATACTCCCATTTGTCGGGCAGTTCTGCTTTCAGTTCAGAAAGCTCTGTATCTGTCAAAATCACATTTTTATATCTGCCGTAAGCTGCGGGGGCGGCTCGTCCCGGTTTTAACTCTCTCTCTTTTTCTATCTCTATATCTATCTCTTTCTTTATCTCTATCTCTGGTGGACAAATGTCCGCTTTTGCTTCGGACACTTGTCCACTAAGCCGTTTTTGCTCTGAAATCTTCATTCTTGCCCTGCGCTTACGCTCCCCCTCGGTAGAGGACTGACCGATGAAAAGCTCGATATTGCTCATATACAAAGCCCCGTTGTCCAGCGGTTCAACAAGCCCCAGTTTCATAAAGATTTGCAAAGCCCTCTCGACTGTGCCGACCTGCTGGCGGGTAATGGTGGCTATCATTTGGGCGGTGTAGGGGATATTTTCGTCAAGCTGCAAAGTGCCGCCGTATTTCAGCGATTTTAAGTACAGCTTCAAGAGGATATTGGAATACAGCATACCGTCCTGCATACTTTCCAGCAGCACGATAGCGTCATCGTCAAAATAGCTTTCTTTCAGTTTGAGGTAATAATATTTGCGGTTATCTGACATAATCTTGGTTCTCCTTATCTGTGGGGCGGGCTTTCCATCTCTTTGAATAATACCGGGGGCAGAGTACCACGATAGCCCTAAAACTCTGCTTGCAGTCATGGGTACAGCCCCGGCAAAGGGCATTGAAAGTAATGCGGTTTCGCTCATTGAGGAAGAACGCCCATTCCAGCCGCCGCTTCTTGCTCATTCTCGGCATGAAAAAACGCTCCTTTCTTCGGTTTGGTCGGGTATGAGGGGACAGGGGCAAAATCTGTATGTTCCCGGTGCCATTTTCGGGAAAAATCTGCCCTGTAAGCCCCGTTGGAAAGGTCAGGGGTATTGCGGATAGGGTATGGCATACCCCCCTGCCTTTTGTATGGTTTCGGTATCATTTCGGGGCGGTTTTTAACGCTCCTGTTCATGCTTTTTCTGTCGGCTCGGTGTGCCGTGTAGTATCTGCTCTGCGTTCCGTTTGGCGGTGGCAAGCTGCTCATACTCGGCTTTTGCGGTGCGGTAGGTGTTGTAAGCTGCGTTTTTCTCGGAAATGAGGGCTTCAATCTCCGTATTCAGCTTGGAAGTGGCGGGCAGCTTCTTTCCCGGTGCAAGCACCTTTAGCTGGCGCAGGGCAGCTTCATAGATGATAAATTCCGCTTCGTGGGACTGGCGGTAGTTCTCCGCTTTTCTGCCGGACAGCTTTTTATGAGCATCAATGGTGGGGCGGGTGCGGCGGTAATCGTTGACAACCTTTCGCAGACTTTTCTTGTCGGAAATGCTCTGCTCAATGCCCCGCAGACTTTCCCTTGCTTCGGAAAGAGCTTTCCGGCTGCTCTCCACGGCTGCGTCCAGCTTGTCAAGGTCAAGCAGTTCGTTCTCCATGAGGAAGTTGTGGGTAGCCGCCATCTGTTTGAGGTTGTGCAGGGAAGCCCAACGGTCATAGCCCACGCCCTTGCCCTCAGCTCGCTTGGCTTCCCGGTCAACCATGCGCTGCAAGGTGTTGTCTGCCGGGGCGGTTTTTGCGGTTTTTTCCTCTCGCAAGCGTTCCTTTTGGGTGTGGGGGTATTCGGGTATGGCTGTGGTCTGTTCGGCGGCTCTGTGGGCGTTCTGCGTGAGCAGGGCAAGGACAGCAGCCTTGTCAAAATCGTCCCCCAGCTTCCGGGCTGTGATAGGCTTTGTCCTGTCCGGCGTGAGGTAGGAAAGCCGCCCCCGGCTCTCCTTGACAGTTACGCCCTCCCGCAAAAGCAGGGAAGCAAACTCGTCAAAGCTGCCAGCTTGGGAAAGTGCCTGCCGTATCGTCCGGCGCAGCTTCGCCTTGTCCGTTTCAAACTTGGTGGGCTTGGTCGGCTGTCCGGTGGCTTCTCTGGCGGCGTTCTCTTTATCAAGGGCAAGCTGCCCTTTCTTCTGCGCCCAGTATTCACGCTCGGTCACTCGGTTCTTGCTGCCATGCAAAAGGTCAATCTGATACAGATTTTCCCGGTGGCACATCTCCATGACTTCGGACTTGAAATATTCCATAGCTGCGTCTGTGCAGCGGTGCTTGCAGCCGTCCTTCGTGTCCGCTGGTCTGTCCATGTAGGGCAGAAGCGGGACGGCTTCAATCCGCAAGCTGTTTATGACGATATGCACATGAATGTTGCCAGAGTGATTGTGCCCGTCCGGGTGGGTGCAGACAATGGCTTGGTGTCCGGGGAAATGCTCGTTGCAAAATTCCTCGCCCAGCGACTGCGCCTTATCAACGGTCAGACCGTTGTCCGTTCCGTCCCGTGGGTCAAAGCTGATGATATAGTGGTGGGATTTCACATCTTCCCGTTTTTGGTTCTTGCCATAGCGGAGATTGGAGCGCAGACAGGCAACAGCAAAATCTTCTTCGCCGCAGTTCAGCGTGGCAAGGCGGTAGTCCTCACGGGGGACAAGCCGCCCGTTTTCATCAAGGGTAGGCTTCATGGTAAACTCGTCATGCTCAAAGGTAAGGTACTGCTCGGCTGCCCCGTAGTCGGCATTTTTAGAGCTGATATGTTTGAATGTTGCCAACGGCTTCACCTACTTTCTGCAAGACTTCAAACTTCAAGGCTGCAAGGTCGGAAATGGCGACTCGGACTTCGCCGGACAGGGCGTTGTACGGCACACCGTATTCGTTCAGATACCGGGCAATCTGATTGAGGTTGCCGCCGATCCTGCCGTATTCGGCGGTCAGCTTCCCGACAGCGGCAAGCAATTCATCATTGACCGGGGAAACGGTAACAATGGGGCGTATGGTTGCCCGTGTAATGGCTTGCCGGATAAATTCGGACTGGCTCATACCATAAGGGGCAAGCCGGGCGGTAAAATCGGCGTATTCTTCATCGGTCAGCCGGGTCTTGACTACCCTGCTGCGGTGGGGCGTGTTATATCGTTTCATAGGTGGTTGACCTCCTTTCTGTGCGTGGTGTCCTCTCACTAATAGGAGAAAAACGGGGTGTGTAGCGGAACTGTTTTTGAAATAATCCGAAAAGAATTTGCGGGAATTTTTCAAGCGGCTTTAGCCGCCATAGCAGGGTTTGGGGAAGGCACTCCCCAACAAGATTCCCGCAAGGACAAAATGAGCGATAAGCGAAATTTGGTACTGCGGTAGAATCTTGCTCTAAGAAACTGCCGGTCTGCCGCTCACTTCCTACTGCCACTTTTTCGGGAAATCGCAACCAGTTTTTTCATAAAAGGCTGCGGGCTGGCGTTCTCCCTCTCTTTCTGGCAAAGACTTTTCCGGCGGCTTGGTCTTTCCCAACAATAAGGCGTTTCAGAAGCTGTGTTTTGCCCGCTGCTTGATAGAAAACGGGAATTTCCCCCTGCTCACTTATCAGTACCGATACTTTCTCGATTTGCCAAAAATGGGCGCAAAAAAAGCAGCAAATCTTTTTCAGACTTACTGCTTCATGTGCCGCTATGGGGCAGCGGTTATTCAGTTGTAAAATAAAAGAGGGCGGTAGCACTTTGGGCTATCGTCCTCTTGGCTACACATTTGCAAAGACAGGCGGGGCTGTCAACGGTGGGCGAAGCCCATTTACTTGCCGTTGACTGGCTCGGCTGGATTTGCTACTTTCGATCTGATGTTTTCTTGTGAAGAATACACTGTATTGACTTTACCTTGATTTTCCTCCTGTGTTACTGTAATATTAAAGTCGTGAATTTCAGAATTTGTACTAGAGATTTCCAAATTCAAAGAAATAGAAATTACGTTTTTATCAAGTTGTAATCCATCTTCTTTGCAATATGTCGCTGAATAACCACTTGCAAGAACTACCTGACCTACCCCATTTTCATCAAGCACAAATAATGTAGCTGATGAACCAGTTTCTTTATTTCGGGCTATCGCAACCAGTTGTATTGGGGCATTTTCAGCGGAACCAAAAACATATTCTAATAATTCAAATGAAGGATAGTCTTGTGGAAAATTTTCAATAAATTTCTCGCCCCGGCTTTCAATAGAACCGGCACTTTCAAGCTCTGGCAGTACTTCTTTTGTGTTGTCATCAGGTGGAGAATTATTAGAACAAGCACTCAACAAAAGTACAAAAGCTAATAGTAATATAAACAATTTGTTTTTCATTGTGCTTTATATACTCCTGTTGGCGTGTATACCGTCATTCCCTTTGGAACTTTTATGGCTGAGTAGCTAGAAGTTGTTACTTTATAATGGACAGAATTTTTTTGTGGTGCATAAGATTCTGTTAATGTTTTATATTCATAAAAAACATTTTCAGGATAGCCGTCCATATAAACCTTGTATTTTAAACGACCAGCTGTTCTAACAGCAGGAATATAAACATTTAACACTTCAAATTTCCCCGGTGCAATACTATATGAGACACCCGCTGATGTTCCTTTTGTCCAACTACGTGAACCGGTAACTTCAACTCCTACTTCCGCCTGCATTTTTGCAAAAACAACATTTGCTTCTGTTGTGCCATTGGCATAACCCGCAATAGATGCGGTGGTTGTTCCGCTTTGTTCATATTGATATGTAATTTGCATAGGACTTGAGCCTTGAGTATTATCGCCTGAAACAGAACCTAATAATTTATGAGTATAATCAATATTCGTATAATTAGGCTCATAACCTACACATTCTCGTATATATACTCCTCTACGTTCTGGTATTCCTGAATCGTTAGCTGCAAAAACAGTAGTGTTCATTGTTGTTACAATAGCTAAAGAAAAAACTATCCCTAATATTGTTTTGATTTTTCTCATTATGGACTTCCTCCTTTGCTTAAAAAGTTATATTTTGTTGTGTGTTTCATCAAACTATTGGCATCATCTCCTTTTGTTTTATAGTACCATATTTTAGCTATTATATCAATTATCAAATTCAATTTTGCTTTTTTTTGGTTAATTTTTCTGAATAGTGAAGGCTGTCTATCAAATTCTTGTGTGTTACTTTACCGCACATGAGCATTCGCACCGGGATTATCGTTTCCATATCCTTCGAGAAGATTGATAACGCCCCACACGCCTACACCTGCTCCGATTGCGGTTACTACTGTTTTAAGTCCTGTTACTGATGTTGTAAAAAAGCCCATTTGTTTGTCTCCTTTTTCTTGAAAAATGAAATAAAAAAGGGAGCTGTTCTGATTTGTGATTTTTCAGAAAAACTCCCATAACAATAGTTCCAATATTTAGTTGTAAGGTCACTTCTGGACATTGTGACCAGAAGTTACTCAGCAATTTCTCCGACATCGCATACCTCATCCACCATATCATTCTGCTTAAAACGCAGTTTATTCCGGTTCTTGACGTATTTTTCAATGTCAAATTCATTCTTTTTGTCATAATCGGATAACAGCGGATACTGCTTATGCTTCGTTATATCAAACTTATCTGAGAAAAATGGTCTTACACCTCTAAGCTGCATGATACACTTACTGCCATCCATGACCGCAATCTCGTCCTGACTCATTAACTCTTTGCCACAATGTCAAGTGATGAATTCAAAAAAGACAAGCACTATCCAAAGAAAAACTTCTTTTATGGTATCTGCCTATTTTGTTTTCGATAGTTTTAGCTGTGATACATTTAATTTAGGGTGCAAAAAAGCAGGAGACCTTTTCGGATCTCCTGCTTAGTAGAGCTGTGAATATTTAATTGTGGTTGGGTTGCCAGTTATGCAAACTGGAATTTCTGTTATAGATTTACAATCATAATAAATTCCTCGCTATTTTCATTAACAACAGTAAATCCCACTTTCTCGTACATCTTCACTGCATAATTACTTTTCTGAACAGATAAGGATATTTTTGAATATCCAGCTAATCTTTCCACTTGTAATAATTGTTTCAATAATGAAGTTCCAATGCCTAACCCTCTATATTGGGGGCAGACAGACATGGCAAGAGATGGAGTATCATTATCAATGTGTCCATAGTCATTCATAATTCTTACCCAAATAGCTCCTACTACATTTCCCTGAATCTCTGCAACTAAGGCTTTATCATGTTTTCGATTTCCAAACTCGACGATATATTCTTGTAATTCCGGACATTCTATTACTGATTTAGGTGGAGGTTCAATACCTTCCGGAATATAAATCGCTTCGTATAAAAAATCACTTAATAAACAGTATTCTTCGCTTCTCATTTCTCGTATTATATAGTCCATAAGTTTACTCCAAATTCTAATTTCTGGTTTTTACTCAACTTTAGTGTAGCTCTCCATACTAAAAGTTTCCAAATCAAACACTACCGCAACAACATTGTCCTCATTTTCTTCAATAAGCCATAAGCGAGTCCATAATGTTTGGTCATTCATATTGGTAGCAGTTTTATCCTCACCATCGGTAATGATTTTTTCGGGATCTAATTTTGTTACAAAAATGTTTTCGGGTTTAAGTCCTGACAGGCTGCTTTGAAGTTCGTCATCGGTTAGTCCTGCCATTTCCATTGCTTCAGCACCATTATAGTACTCAACATCTCCGTACCAGTAGTTATCGTTAATATCCTCGATGGATTTTAACCACATAAATTTATCTTCAACGAATTTATAACCAGCACCAGAGCCGGTATCTATTTCCCATGTTCCTTGCATCAGTGCATTATCATCGTTATTATCTTTGCTGTCAGTAGTACCGGTGCAAGCAGTAAGGCCAAATAGTGTAAAACAGATAATCAGAATAGCTGATGCAATTCTGAAAAAGCCATTTTTGCGGTATTTAATCATATTCATATCATAGTTCATAGGTAACCTCCAAGTTACATTCTATTTATCTTTGTAACCCGTTCTCCATTGAAAAATGAAGAAAATCTTTTATTCCCGTTCCCGTCTACTCCGCTTTTTCTTCCGGGGGTCTGGCGGAGGGGAGAAGGTCTGAATATAGTCCTGCCGGATCGCTGTCACATCCTGAGAAAGAAAAGCAGCGACACGCTCCTGTTCGGAAGTTTGATCTGGGAAAAAGGACGCAAATTTCTGTGCCAGCTGTTCTTCTTTTTCATCCAGTTTAAGTGTGCCTTCGTATCCAATCAATTCTTTCAGCACAGCAGTAAACTCCTTGTACCGGTCCCCTCGAATATCCAGATCGACTTTCGCTTTGGCCGTCATACCGTTAAGGTAAAGTACCTTCAAGAACGCATCGTTTCCTGACCGATTCATTGTGCCCCATAAAGCCAGCTTTTTTGAGAGCAGCTTCCCGCCAATCAGCATCCAGTTTTGGCTTCGGTAAATTTCCAGATACTTTTTCATGGCCTCATCTTCAAACTCTATTGGTTCAAAATGTTCTCCATCCAGCAGCTGTTCCAGCTGATTTTTGCTGAGAATCTGATTAAGTACCGGTATGTTCCGGTAAGGCGTGCAGATATAGCGTCTCATTTTCTGAAACAGCGCTACAACCAGAACTGCTGTGCCAAGTAAAAACAGAAAAAGCTCTCCATCCATTTCGATTTTCCCGGTTGCCGTTACCCAGATGCCACGCAGAACCAGTACAACGCCAAAGCCCCACAACCCGAAAACCAGCAACTTTTTCAGTGGATGAAAATGAATCCACTCAATGATCCGCACTTGTTGCTTGCCGCTCATCGGTTCATTTCGTAAAAGTCGGCGGGTGATCCACTGATTCAACAGTTGTGGAGTCCATGCAACGCCAAATAGAAAAACTGCAATACCGGCATAAAGGGCAATCCCGATCCAACCAATATCCAGATAAGACTCCAAAAGCAGTAAAAGGATAATGGGCAGAATCATGGTGAGAAAAAGTGGTAAAAATGATTTTTTGCGTCCCTTCTGGAGATTTAGGTCATTGAAAGCAGAAGTAATGCACAGGGCAAAAATCATCACAGCCGATATTCCGCCGGACACCCAGTTTTTAAGGTCGCCAAAACGCATCACATGTTCGACTCTGTGCATATTCGGAAATTTCCCGGTAATACCTGCATAGAGGCAAAATCCCAAATAAGCCAAAGCCAAAAGTGCCCCTACCAGCTTCAAAATTGTTTTTCCTGAAAGTTTTCGTTTCTCCATCTTCGTCGTTTTCCTATAAAATCACGGTTCCTGTATCAATTTATCCTTCTGTATCCCAAACAAAGCTATCTACCATGTCCCTGGCGGCCTGTTCCGTGGTTTCTGATCCGCTGAAATTTGTAAGCTGGATCAGGCAGAACCCGTAATCCTTTACAATATAGTATTGCGTGGTGACAATATCGCCCTCGTCGATAGTAAAGATATAAAGCAGATCCCCCTGCTCGGTATAGGTTCCATCCCCGTTCAGTTGTGCTTCAATACCATCCAGCTGCATCAAAATCTGTTGGACGATCGCATCCCGAAACTGCTCATGCTCATCCAGACTATATTTGTTCTTTCCTACATGGATGGAGATGTTGTCCGGCTTTTCATCATTTTCGTGGCCTTCCTCTATATAGAAAATCTGCGAATTAGTAGAATGCTTCTCAGATTTCTCCCATCCATCCGGGACGATATAACTTCCGGGAATCGCATAATCTTCAGATGATATTTCGGTTTCGGAAGAAGAAGGTTCCTGCTGATCCGCCACAGATTCATCAGAGGGAGATTGTGGCGATGAAGTCCCATTTTTACCGCATCCAGCAAGGAGCAGCACCATAGCTAATAACACAATTAAGATTTTTTTCATGCTCTGATTCCTCTCGCTTTATAATACGGGTTATCCGAGTTTGGAAACAATCTGGCAGAACATCTCAACATTTTCTTTCTGCCCCTGAATATCAGAGCCAATCGCATTGTTCATCAAAGAAATTTTCATTTTCTCTTTTCCAAAATGCAGCATTACGACTTTTCTTCCGGGCAGCAACCCACCCTTGACCTCTGCCTTTGTTATGCTGTTTAGGGGCAGAGAAAGCCGGTTTTCAATTTTGGAGACATTGACGGAATTTACAATGACCATATTCAGGTGTTTCTCGGTAATTCCCATATAGCAGTAAGCATTGCTCAGTGCGCCCAATGCAGCGGCAGCACCCCCCGTCAGTGTAGAAAGTCCCCCAATTAGTGCATAGGTATCAGCCCCGGCCATGATGACTGCCCATAACTTGCACTGATAGGCTTCGCTTTCGTTCAAAATGGCTTCCAGCATTTCATTTTTATCTTTTTCATTCATTGTAAGCATAATTGTTCCTCCTGATTATTGTTTTAAGTTGAGAACGCCGGATGCAATCCTTTGATATATGCACCCGGCGTTCTTCAAAAGCATTAGTCTACTTTCAAATTTTCGTCCAGGATCACCAGTTCGCCGTTGCGTTCAATGATACCAGGCTGAACCACGACGATTTTCAGACCTTCCTGCAATTCCAGATACTGTGAAGCATAACCCCAAACCTTGACCTGATCGCCTTCCTCAAGCTCAATGGCAGTGCTTACAGTACCATCTTCATTCAAAAGCTGGTTAGAAATACAGTAGAGCTGGCCGGTTGTATCCTCTGCGATATAGAGAGACACATCCGTAGCGAGTGGCGTTCCGGCAATAGATTTATATTCACCGACTTCTTCGCCCCAAATAGTACCTTCACTGTAAAATCCAACGACCATATTTTCTTCATATCCCTCGATGATCGCATTGAAATCCTGAGCATACGGCTCCATCTCGGCTTTTGTAGTATCCTTGTAAGCGGCAATCTTTTCATTAGATGCCTGTTCTTTTACCTCTTGCGGCTGATAATCCTTGTATTCAAAAACATTGTCCGAAGCAAGCGTGATTGCTGTGTAGTCATCATCCAGAATGACTTTATAAACAGCAATTTCATCATCATCAACAGTACGATTGATGTCGATATTTCCTGCGGAATTCAGTTCATATCCGTCTACACCTTCCAGCGCCTTTTGTAAAGCTGCGTTGGACATCGCACAGTTGATCCCATTGAGCGTTACAAAGAAATCAGGATTTGGTTGATCCTTATCGGCAGAGTATTCCAGTTCTACCACCGTTCCGCCCTCAGCAGGCTTGCATGGCTCTGTCCCGGCATTTACGATTGCAACATCTATTTCCTGATCGTCTTTGGAAAGTTCCCCATAAATACGCTCGCCGGGTTGCAGAGAAACCTCTGCTGCATCATATTCTTCCGTTTCCAAACTCCAGCCGGCTTGTATCAGCTGGGAAGTTTCCAAAGGAAGCGTATAGTAAGTACCATCCAGTACGAACTCAGGTGTCCCGTCATTTTTCAGCTGAGACAGAATGGCCTCATCCGTACAGCCTTTATCGCTGCCCGCAGCTGCCGGAGCTGATGTCTGAGGTTTTGAGCCGCATCCGGCCAGCATACTGCATACCAGCACACATCCTGTCAGTAAAGCAATCCATTGTTTTTTCATAAGCGTAAATCCTTTCTGCGATTCTATCAAATTTGTTTTATGTATGAACAACTCATATCCTATATAAAGGTCGATTATGCCCCTATCAGCGTCATGACCACATAGAGTACGATAAGCAGGAGCGCAAGACACATTGCACAGAAAACGGCAATCGTCGTTTTGACCCTGTGCCGCTCCTTTAATGTCAGAACCATCATTGCAAGTACATCAAAGGAAAAGAAGAACTGGCAGATTCCAGCTAAAACCGCCAACCATTTCGGATGTATGCCGTCTTTGCATGACTTTATCAGATAAGCGATAGCATAGGGAGCTGCCCCTAATAGAATCCCGTATCCCAAAATCAAAAAAACAATGGTTACCAGTCCGAACAACGCCATCAGCGGCAATGGGAAGAATGCCATCAGCGTTACATATACAGTGATGCTCCCTCCGATCAGGTAGAACGGGATTAGTCCATACTTGATAATCAAAGTGCAGTTCAGCAATGTTTTTCTCGACCACTTTCTTCCTACGGTCAGCACAACAATCAAATTGACGATCCCCATAATAAAGGGCAGAAGGATCGATACTATCTGCAATGTGATTGCATTGCCAAAATGAACTGCCAAAAGAAAGAATGTATAAGACACAATTACATAGAGTACCGGGAGGATATAAGTCATTTAGCAGCCTCCTTTCTGCGCCGGATCAACCAGAGAATCAGCCAGATCAAGCAGACTGGGAACGAGAACAAGCCCAAAATAAAAACTCCGGCTCCAAACGATCCAAGGATTGAGTCCCCGGTGGCGATATTGCTGATGATTCCGAACAGTGCCAGACCAACGCTGAAAGAGAGCCAGCAAAAGAAAGCATATTTACTCTCTTTGGCGCTTGCGGGTATTCTTGATTCTCCCTTTTTATTTCCAAGCTGGGTTTTTAGCTGTTCGCTTAGAAGTCGTTCCTGCTTCTCTAATTCAGTGTCTCCGATCGCCCTTGCGTAATCTTCACGAAGTAGGTGATACCCCAGTTTATCCTGCGTATTTTTTGCTCGATGCAAAAACTGCTCCAAAGTTTCTTCCGCTTCTGTCCAGCGCTGTTGTTCCAGCAGAGCGGAGAACCAGTTCGCTGTAATGATGTTTTTGGAATGCTTGCTGAGTGCCCAAGGACGCCAGCGATCCAATCCATGTTTCAAATTCTCAAGGTTGTGATCGCTTTGATATGCCACCACATAGGGGTTAAGTTTCTTTGCCAGCCAGTGTTCATATTTGCAATATGCGAAAAAGCATAGAGCCAGCAGCACAAGGAACACTACAACAGCAATCCACATAGTCTCGTAAGAAAAAAAGTGATCATAAATCAAGCACGCAGCTCCGGAGAGAGCCGCAATGCTGAAAATTGGCCATGGATTTCTCATAATAGCAATATCTCCAATCATCTGTTTGAATAAAGATTCCGATATGGTCAAATTGTCATATCTATATGCAAACATTATAGCATTTGCATGATCTTTCGTCATCATTTTTCTGCTGTACGGCTAGGAATTTAATTGTAAATAAATTATGAATATATCTATTGCAATTTTACAAAAAGAAAAGCCTCATCCCTCGCTGATTGAGAGATGAGGCGAAATGATTATGCTGTAATCTCCGGGATTTCTCCGACAAAGTTATAAACGATTCTGACTTCCTGCACCTTCTGTCCGTCAATCTTCTTGACTTCGCCCACCAAAATTTTGCTGATGAGCCGGTTCAGCACCGCTTCATCCAGTTCTTCAATGGCTGCATAACGCCGGATTTCTTTGATAAAGGTGCGGACTTCATTTTCCTGTTCGTCAGAGTGGCGCATCATCAACAGCAGGTCTCGCAGGCGCTTCTGGTTAGCTTCCTGCTCCTGCTCCAGTGTTGCTGTCAGCTTCATAAAACGCTGCTCAGTCAAGATTCCTTTTGCCTTATCGGTATATAGGCTCAGAAACATCTCATCAATTTCACAATTCCTGCTTTCCAGTCGTTGACATTCCTTCTGTGTCTGGGAAGCGTCCAGAAGATACCGGCGCTCCATCCGGCTGCTCAGCCGCTGATAAAAAGCATCGGCATCTTTGAGCGCAGTCTTTGCCAGCTCCTGAATATCTTTCAGCACAAGATTGTATAAATCTCTGGCTTCGATCTTGTGGCTGGTACAGGCGTTCTTGCCCAGCCTGTTATAGGTCTGGCAGATATAATACGCCTTATCAATCGGTTCCCGCTGTTCGCCGGTAAAACGGTTCTTTCCGGTTCTGCCAACCTTTTCATACCGCACCTGCATGGACTTTCCGCAAGTCGCACAATAAATGATACCGTGGAACAGGTTATAAAAGGGGCAGGAGTTGCCCTTCATAATGGTTGGTCTGCGGTCAATGATTTCCTGCACCTGCTCCCATTCTTCCGGGGAGATGATTGCTTCATGGCAATCCTCGATAATTTCCCAGTCCTCACGAGGGATAATATCATAGGTGTTGGAGCGAATCCCTTTCTGATGTGTCCGGCAGACCAGATGTGCGCCCTTATAAAAGGGATTCCGCAGGATATGGCTGATTCTTGCACTTCCCCATGAATAGTAATTTACATCACATTCTGTGTTACTTTTTACTCTGGTGATTGGGACTTTATCATCCATGAGCTGCTTTGCAATCCGCATACATCCCCAGCCATCCAGCGCCATATCATAGATTTTTCGGATTACCGGTGCTGTCTCAGGGTCACGGATCAAATGCCCCTTATCCTCCGGGTCACGCATCAAACCGAGGGGCGGCTGCCCACCACAAAACTTCCCCTGCCGGGAACGGGTCATACGCCCTGCCAGCACCTTTTTGGAAATATCCCGGCTGTACATATCGTTCAGGATATTCTTAAACGGCGTAATGTCCATTTCCTGACGGGTCAGGCTGTCCACTCCGTCTGTAATGGCGATATAGCGTACATTGTGTTTTGGGAAAAAGATTTCGATATAGCTGCCAGCTTCGATATAATTCCTGCCCAGTCTGGACAGGTCTTTGGTGATAACGCAGCCGATCTTTCCCGCCTCAATATCGGCAATCATGCGCTGAAAAGAAGGGCGGTTGAAATTGCGGCCTGTATAACCGTCATCCACATAATACTCATACTGGAACATTCCGTTTTTTTCGGCAAAGTCCCGGAGCATAAGTTTCTGGTTGCTGATGCTCATGCTCTCATTATCGCCGCCATCCTCCAGAGAGATACGGCAATAAAGGGCTGTGATTTTCTGATTCACTTGTTTTTTCCTGCTCATAGTGTTCTCCTTCTATGAACAGGGACACGATACCATTATAATACCATGCCCCTGTCCATGATTCAACTGCTTTACGCCGCTTTTCGTGCCATTTCCTGATGCTCTAACCATTCCTCGAAGTGTTCGCAGGTCTGACGCTCGATCAGCTGCTCAAAGGCTTCCCGCATGGTTTTGTCCCCAGAAAACTCACGAACCACTACAAACTGGACTTTTTTATTCTGCTTCTTGTTTTTCTCCATAGGCTACCTCCATAGAATAGGGGATCAGACGGTAGCTGTGGCAACGAAGTCCGGCAACGGACATCAAAAAACCTGTAAACTATCGTCTGACCCTGATTTCTTACTTTTCAAATTTTCTTGTAAAATCTCGTTGCTTTCGTTGCCGGAAACATAGATAGATAATAAAAATCCTTTATTTACGGGCTTTTTCCATATCAAAACCATAAATTTATCAGCAACGAACCCGGCAACCAACTGGCAACTATCCCGGCAACAGACCGTCCTTGTCAGGCGATCCACTCCTGCGGAAGTTCCAGCTGACGGCATTCTTCTTCACTCAGTTCTACAAATCCACCTTCGTTGCTGGGTAGTTCGTTGCCGGAAGTGTCCCGTTCCCAGCCCTTTTGTCTGCCATATCCGGCAAACATCCGGGGATTGGAAAAAGGCTTCCAACCGGTCACGACCGTGTTCATGATCTCATTGATATTGTGGAGCTGCCACCGCTTCGGCTCATCAAAGGTATGTCCCAGCGCCTCCTTGAACAGCTGTTTTGAGCAGACCATGTTTCCGGTGTAGTGTTCCAGAAATCCCTGTATCTGTCCAGCTTCGGTGTCCTCCGGCATGAAGTCTTTCTGCACCTCCACCAGTTGACGCTGGATGGACTTGCTGAATTTCATGGAATACTTGCCGCTGTGGTAAATGCTCATAGCTTCTGCCCATACCTGCAACAGATACGCTCTGGAAGCGTCCTCGTCCTCCAAAATGTGAACCTCTGCCTTCTCCGGGTAAATCATGATTGGGAGAAAGCGCCGGTTCCCGGCTCGATCCAGCGGCAGAAAGTCCAGGGTATTCGAGGAACCACCGAACACGCACTGCCGAAGCCGGTCTTTAGGCTGAGATTCATAAGGTGTCCGGTAGGTTTCCTTCTGTCGGCTAATAAAGGAACTGATTTCTTCAATGCTCTTTGCGCTGCTGGTGGCAAGCATCTCTGACATCTCAATGATCCAGTGACCTTGTAGCTTTTGGAATACCCGGTCGTCATCCAACTTCTTCAGGTCATCAGAGAACCATTCGTCCCGGATCGCCAGCAGTCGGAAGAATGTGGACTTCCCGGCACCCTGACCGCCCACCAAACAAAGCATTTCTTCATATTTGGAACCGGGACGGAATACCCGGCGTATAGCACCCAGCAGGAAATGTTTCAGCATTTCTTCCACATAGTCACTTTCATCAGCACCAAGAAAATGGTGCAGACAGGATCGGATGCGTGGTGTACCGTCCCAGACAAGACTGTTCAGCACATCCTGAATTGGATGGTAACAATTTTCGTTTGCTACGATAGAAAGGGCAGCCGTGATCTTTTTCTCACTGGTCAGCTCATAGTTTCTCTCAAAATAGAGGAGAAGATATTTCACATCAGTATCCGTCAGAGCGCTGGTATTCCTGCGCCAGCCCAAGTCCTGTACAATGTCTACCCGGTCTGTCAGGAGATTAAGCCGGATGGCATCCCGCAGGAGTGGATCGCAGCAGAACACAATCCGGCAGTTGTCGATGGTGTTGGCTGTTTTTCCCTTGTCGGTAACAGAAAGGCTCTGCCGCACCTTATCAACGCTCTGTTCCGGCGCTATGGCTTCGGCTGCGCTCATCACAGCCTGCTGGGTGGCTGGCGATAAACTCTGATATTCGCTGTTCAATTTTCCTCACCTCTTTTCCATACTCCGCAACTACAAAAGCTCGTTCTTCTATGCTGTCAGACAGAAGAAGATCCAACAGATATTCGATATATGGCTGCCTGTGCAGAGCCTCCACAAACAAAGGATTCCAGTCATCCTCCGGTTGTTTGGGCGCATATTCTTCTTTCCATCGTTCCAGCAAACGCAGGTAGTCGCACAGCACCCGAAAGCATTTCTGCTCTGCCTGCCGGTATCGCATTTCCTCGCTGATTTTTCTTTTGATTACTCTCTTTTGTGGCGGATCGTGGCCTTTGCGGTCAAAGCTGATTGAGAAGTCCTCTGCCAGCTTTAAGGCAGCTTCTTTACTGCTTAGTCCAAAAAGACGGGAAGTGAAATCAATCACATCTCCATCTGCCTGACAGGCAAAACAATGGAACCGTCTGTCCACCTTCATGCTGGGATGCCTGTCATCGTGAAACGGGCAACAAGCCATCCCGTTGCGTCCTACTGAAATTCCATAAACCAAAGCAGCCTGCCTTGTGGTAACAGACTGTTTTACTGCTTCAAATACATTCGTTTCTTCCACCTCCAAACAATGCAAAAGGCATCCGGTTTCCATAGAAAATCAGATGCCTCACAATTCCATATCCTGTTTTCTTGTTGGAGCAATCCGTCCTTCACGCTCCCAGCGCTCCCGGTTCTCCCGATCAGCGTCCAGTTTGCCTTGTGCCAGCTTCTCCTTAATGGATTTTCTGGCTTTATTTTTGATCTGCTCTTTGCCAGCCTGTTTGACCTCCGGTTTTAACAGCACCGCCTGTACCTTTTTGAGAACTTTTTCAGCAGACTGCTGTAATTTTTCTCGCACCCTACTCAGCAGAGTGTTCGCTATCTTCACAACTTCTGGCGAATTTTTGGCATTGGGCGATACCACGCTCTTTCGATATTTCTCAATTACTTCCATATCTTCAAGCTGGGTTTGTTCCCGAACCTTGTCGGTCACAACCTCCACCGCCTTGTCATAGGCTGCACCGGAAACATCTTCCAGCAAGGTTTCTACATCCTCAATTTTTAGCGTCAGTTCCTCCAGCTTTTGTTCCTGTGTCGCCAGCTGCTCCTTCTGCTTCATCAGGATATAATCCTGCTTTTCCAAATAGTCACGCCCACCATAAGACGGCTCCTGTTCCAGATGCAGCCCATGCCGTTTGGCAACGTCAAATAAGATTATCCGACAGACTGCATCAAAAGTCTGTTTCCGGTTATTGTGCTTTCCTTTTGGCTGTTCCGGTTTAGGGAGAGGGATACCCAGTTCCTCCAACGCCTTTTCCTGCTGGGGGCACAGCTCTCCATACCGATTTTCACAGTCAAATACATGGCGCTCATGGATGTGCGGAGTTCCTTCATCCAGATGGAGCGCCCAGTCTAAAATGTGGATATGAGAACCGAAACGGTTTTCAAATTCCTCATAAAATTCACTGACAATGAGCGCTAAAGTCTCTGGCGGAACGGATTCTTCCATAGTGCCGATCTGGTAGATGCTTTCTTCTGGACAGGTCTTGTTATTTTTCAAAAGATCATCCACAGTGCGATTGCGCTCAATGTGCCGGGTTTTCTCGTTCCGGGCGTTCTGAGCATTGACATGGTCGGCATAATGCTCGTAGTAATACATCCGTTCAATTTCCTCAAAGCTGAAATCCGGCTGCTCTGGGTTTTCCCGAAAGTCGTGGGTGGTAAAGCCCCGGTAACAGTCCCAGTACACATTTTGTCTGGCACGCTCAGCGTCAATGTGTTCGCTATTTTCTACATCGAACCGACGGTCATTGTGCCGGGGATTGTAAGTGCCATGCTTCCCAGATCGTCCATTGTGTCTTGTTAATTTCAAACATTTTTCCTCCTTCCTGCAAAGATGTTCTGGGCTGGGGAGGGCGGCAAAGCCGCCAGACCTGCGAAGTTTTGCGTCAGGTAATACCCAGTATAAGTTGACGCAGGCATCAACTTTCCCTGGGCAAGGCGTTTCACCCTTGACCCGATGAGGCTGGCTGCCCTCAACCCGCCAATGGGCATTGCCCCTTGACCCCAGCAGTGCGCTGCCGCCCCTGCACCCCGGCACAAAGGGCTGGCTGCCCTCTGTACTCCCGCACCGGCGAAGCTGGCCTTCACCGCAGAAGCGGTTTTTGCCAGTTTCACCGGCTCCGTATCCGTACATTTACGCCCATAGGCGAGAAGTGGATACAGAATACGCCTGCGGAAATTGCCGATCAAAACAGCGGGTGCAGACCCGATATTTTTTCGTAAATCGCCCTCATTTTAAGCGATTTTTTCTTCTGTCTGTATGACCTGAAAGCCATGCTCTTTTGCGTACTCCCTTGCAGCTGCCAGCCGTTCTTCGCTGTACGGCGGCACCAGCCGGATCGAAAGTCGTGACTTGTCCATCACATAGGTCACGCTACCTTCCGGCGTACTGCGTTCCAAGCGGCACAGCAGAGGGTACTTCCGGCTGAAATCCTCCAGTCTGCGTTTCAAGCTGGCATTGAAGGTGTAGATACTGGCAATCGTCTCGCCCTCATTCCAGTTGATGATGGTTTCTTTTTCATATTTAGACAGCTTCCTCATACAGTTCCTCCTCATAATCGGTGTTTGCTTTCAGCGCACGCAGACTGCGTCTAATCCGGCGGTATTCGTCCATCTCCATACGCAGATGATGGTAAAAGGCTTCGTACCACCTTTCCTCTGTCTCTGTCTCAATTTTACGAGCAAGATGAAGCATCTGGCTTTTCGCCTCCGGGTCAACAGTCAATGCTGTCAGCCATTTCAGCCTTGTCACTGTGTTGTGATGGCTGGGGCAGGCGTAAGCGTAAAGAATTTTCTTTTCCTTCATATTCAGTTTCATAATGATCTACCTCCATTCATTTGATGCGGTATGTTCCGCATCGTTTATTTTTCTGTCTGCCGGTCTGTCTGCAAAATATTCCTGCCCGGATTCTCTCCCAGCGTATTGTCCTCTTTGGTGCGCTCTTATCGTGGCGTCACTTCCCCGGAGGTCGTCCCCCTTGCAGTCGGTCATTCATTTTTCAAGGTTCTATGTCTCCTGACAAGAACCAGTTTACCGAAAAAAGAGGGCTGCTCCCGTATGTCCAAGACGCAGGAAAAACACATGAAAACCGCATATTTCCACGCTCTCGGAAATGTGCTATAATGAAAAACAAAAACCGATGGCAAGGAGGTGCTTTGATGTACACAAAACTGTCAATCCCGGAACGGCTCAAAGACCTGCGAGTGGTGGATAAGCACCTGACGCTGGAACAGCTGGCAGAACAGACCGGCCTGTCTAAGTCGGCACTGGGGAAATATGAGAGCGATGACTACAAAGACATCAGCCCATTTGCGATTGCGACACTGGCAAAGTTTTACGGAGTGTCCACTGATTATCTGATGGGCGTGTCAGAAAATAAAAATCACCCAAACACGGAGCTTCAAGCTCTGCATCTGAGTGACGCTATGGTGGAACTTTTGAGCAGCGGAAAGATCAACAACCGCCTGCTTTGTGAACTGGCGACTCATCCAAATTTTTTGCGGCTGATGGTTGATATGGAAATCTTTATTGACCAGCTCGCTGATATGCGGGTGAACCAGATGAATCTGATTCTGGAAGCTACCCGGCAGACCATTCTTAAAGAACACGCACCTGGAGAAAATGATCTGTATATGCGGACGCTGGAATTGGGTCAGGTACAGGAGAACGATTTTTACAGCCATATCCTTCATGATGATCTGGACAGCATTGTCCGGGATATACGGGAAGCCCATTTGAAAGACAAGACCACAGCCGACCCACAGCCAACACTGGATGAGGTCAAAGAGAATTTTGAACAGGCCATACAGATGGGAACCGACACAGAAGCTATGATCCATGAGTTCTGTGATAAAATGCAGATTCCTTTTGAAAAAATTTCATCCGAGGACTTTTCGGCTTTTCTGCGGATACTGAGCCTGTCCAAACTGCTTAAAAACCCAAACAATATGCGGGGAAAAGCCAAGTCACAGCCGTATTATATGCCAAAAAAGAAAAAGCGCAGGTAGCAAAAAGGCCATCCACTATAAAAGTGAATGGCCTCAGTTTTTCCACCTTCTCAGACGAAAATCATCTCAGACCGAATGACTTCCTCTGCCCGGTGGCGTATGCTGTTCATGTGACCGACCCATGCAAGCTGGTCTTTTGCTTTCAATTCCTCCGTGACTCCCTCTGTTTCTTTTATCTGGGCAATGATACAATCCAGACGGTTCTGTGCCTGCTCATCCAGATCGGCAAGATATGTCCACAGCTTTCCAGACAGAAGCAATTCATTGTACCGGTCGGGACAATACTCTTGCAGATATTCCCTGTGCATCCGTCCCCACCGTCCGATTGGGCGGCTTTCCTCCGGCAGCTGTAAGTCTGGAATATAGTAGTCTCCGACCAGAACATAGTCCAGACCGTTACTGTCATCATGGATATGCTTTTTCAATTTCTTCATAGCGACCTCCTGTTTTCGTTTTATCCGAATCCAGTTGATCGTGTCCCTGTTCATCTGTTATTCAAGGCAACTGAACTCGTCACCATGAATTATGGCATATCCTCGCAGTCCCCGGAAAAGATCACCGGCCGCCGCGTACTGATCCCAGCCAGCAGCTCCCTCGCCCCAGGCTCAAGAAGATGTGCCTCATCCACCAGAACCGCGGAACACTCTTCCAGACCGCACTCCGCCCCAATTTCGGAATCTGGCAGATACTCCACCCGCCGAAGTCTCTCATGAAGCCGCTTCCAGTCCTTCTTGCTCTCCCCGCAGTGGATCATGCAGACCCTCTGCTTCCCGGAAAGCTTCATAGCGATATCGTAGAGCAGCAGCGTCTTTCCCGTCCCCGGAAGTCCCGTAAACCAGTACGCCCCAGTCCGCTCCGCCCGGATTTTCTTTAAGATCTGGCGTTCGATATCCCGCTGCTGGGCAGTCAGGAAATATTCCTTGTTCAGGAATCGCTCCGGCTCTGTGAGAGGCGAGATCAGATACAGTTCCGCCTGAAACAGCTCCTCCACATCGCCCTCATAGTCCTTTCCGCCATCCCTCAGATCCGCGCAGAGCTGTTCCCAGTCCGCGTCCACGATCCGGTCGTGGTTCGTAAGGCGGACAAGCCGGTTCTGGCTGCTGATATATGTATAGGACCGGATCGTCTTTCCCTGCACCGCGAGATAATATCGGTTCTGTATCAACTGTTTCCGCAGCGCCTCATCGGAGACTGCTCCGCTCTTCAGCTCCACATTCACGATCTGGTCCTCCCTGATCTGCAGAAGGTCAAACTCCTTTCCCAGTCTCGGAATCTGAAACGAGTAAAAGAACCAAAGCGCATACACCTCGTCCATATGCGTCTCCAATTCTCTCACAAAGGCCTTCATGCTGTCAAGCTCCCACTCCCGCATCTTCAAAAAGTACCCACGCCCCGACATCTGTCTCTCCAGCTTCTGGACGCAGGAAATATTCTGATTTCTTGTGAGCGTATAGATCGATACTGATTTCACGTTTTCCTCCGCTTATTCCATGCTGACGCTGTTCATATGCTCCACAGCCGCCGCATCTTCTCTCTCCATTATACGTTCCTGCCGGTTCGTTTACAAGTATCTCCAGAAATACTTCACCATCCCCAGCACCCAGCTCGCAAGGATCCCGTAGAGGATCACCGGTCCCGCGATCGTAAAGATCTTGCAGCCGATCCCGAAGACATGGCCCTCCGCCTTGTACTCGATTGCCGGGGACACCACGGAATTCGCAAATCCTGTGATGGGAACCAGGGCCCCGGCTCCACCGAATTTTACGATCTTCTGGTACACATGAAACCCGGTCAGGATCACGCTGAGGCCGATGAGACTCAATGTCGTCCACGCCGCCGCACTCTCCTTCTCGATCCCGAAGGACATGTAGACGGTTGTGAATACCTGTCCCAGCATGCAGATCAGTCCGCCAACGAGAAACGCCCGCCAGAGGTTCTTCCAGGTGTTGTGGACCGGTGTCACCTGCTTCACATATTTTCCGTACTCTTTCTTATCGATCTCCATAAATTCCTCCATGTATACTTTCAAGTTGAACGTTCGTGAGACTTGGCGCGTGATTCTGGTCAGCGAAGCTGACAGATTCCTATCAGAATCACTGCGCATCCTCGCGGAGCGTTTATCTCAGTCGGAGATCAGACTCCCACTGAGATAAATCATCCGAATCCCCGCAGAAAATACACTGCCGATCCAAATGCCTTTCCCGCAGCCACCGCCAGGATCACATACTGCAGCCCCACCGCCAGCCCGATCCGGCGGTTCAGGATCGGCAGTGCCTTTAGCGTTTCCGCCAAAGACATCACAAGGCATCCCACGAAAATTCCGACAGCCGTCCCACACACTGCGAGCACAAACTTTCCAGGGAACGGAAACGCCACGCTGTAGAAGTCCGCCAGATTTCCCCATGTTCCCCCGAGGATCAGAAGCGTCTCATAGAGGATCACATGCTCCGCTGTGTGGGTCACGCCGATGA
>OWJD01000110.1_pt1 | contig 41608 bp, 42 predicted proteins | sample 1732601 | NCBI WGS metagenome assembly OWJD01 (sample SAMN05065733, study PRJEB22554) | human gut metagenome | biome: ENVO:2100002; feature: ENVO:00000062; material: ENVO:00002003 | host: Homo sapiens | place: USA
AGGAACGCGCAACAAATACCGCCTTTCGGTGGGGGTATGGAGTAGATAGCAAGCACAGCAAACGAGTACCCGTTTGCGGAAAATGCTTGTTGGGATAATCCCAAACCCTTATACCGAAAGGCGGTGCGGAAATGGAAAACCGAAAGAGAAATATACAGATGAAGTTTTACGTTACGGAAGAAGAAAAGCGGCTGATCGACGAGAAGATGAAGCAGCTTCCCATAAAGCAGTATGGGGCATACTTCCGTAAAATGGCGATAGACGGGTATATTCTTGTCGTTGACCGAAGCGACACAAAAGCATATATCCGGGAACTGCAAGCGGTGAGCCGGAACATCAACCAAATTGCAAAACGCGCCAATGCGACGGGGACGGTTTACAGGCAGGATATAGAGGACATTAAAAAGGCGGTGGACGAGATATGGCGGTTACAAAGACGCACCCTATTAAATCAACCTTAAAGGCTGCGATAGACTATATCTTAAATCCCGAAAAGACAGACGGGAAGCTGCTTGCGTCCTCTTTCGGCTGCGGGCTGGAAACCGCCGATATTGAGTTTGCATGGACGCGGGAAGCTGCCGGAGATCGCGGCACACATTTAGGGCGGCACTTGATACAATCCTTTGCGGTGGGAGAAACCACACCGGAAGAAGCGCACAAAATCGGCATGGAACTTGCCGGGGCGGTATTAGGCGGCAAGTATGAGTTTGTTTTGACAACTCACGTCGATAAAGACCATCTGCATAATCACTTGATTTTCAACGCGGTTAGCTTCGTTGACTACAAAAAGTACCATTCCAACAAGCAAAGCTATCACTTTATCCGGCGCACCAGCGACAGGATATGTAAAGAGCATGGGCTATCCGTCGTCGTACCGGGACAGGACAAGGGAAAAAGCTATGCAGAATACACCGCCGAAAAGCAAGGGACAAGCTACAAAGCAAAGCTGAAAACGGCGATAGATACTCTCATTCCCCAAGTGAAAGATTTTGACGAACTGCTGCGCCGCTTGCAGGAAATGGGGTATGAAATCAAACAGGGCAAATACATTTCCTTTCGCGCTGCCGGACAGGAACGGTTTACCCGCACAAAGACGCTCGGCGCGGCCTATACGGAAGAAGCGATAAAGGAGCGTATCAAGGGCGTGTATGTTGCCAAAACAAAAACGCTGCGGGAAGATAAGAAAATCCGGCTTGTCGTCGATCTTGAAAACAGTATCAAAGCCCAACAGTCGGCGGGCTATGAACGGTGGGCAAAAATCCATAATCTGAAACAGGCTGCTAAAAGCATGAACTTCCTAACCGAAAACAAGATTGAGTATTATAGCGAACTTGAAAGCAAGATAGCCGATATTATGACCGCTCATGACGCGGCGGCAAAGGCGGTTAAGGAAGTGGAACAGCGTATGTCTGATTTGTCGCTGCTTATCAAGCACACCACCACATACCGACAGTTAAAACCGATTTACGATGAATACCGAAAATCGCCGGACAAGGAAAAGTATCTGCGGGGGCATGAAAGCGAAATTATCCTGTTTGAAGCTGCGGCAAGGGCATTAAAGGAAATGCAGATAAAGAAGCTGCCCGATCTCGCCGCGCTGCGCAAGGAGTATAGAAGCTTAAACGACAGGAAAACCAAATTGTATGAAGATTATCGGCAAGCCAAGAAGCAAATGCAGGAATACGGCGTTGTCAAAAAGAACGTCGATAGTATTCTTTACCCGTCCCAAAGCAGGGCGCGGGAGCAGGAGCGATAAGGCGCAAAACATGGGGTGGCAAGTGGAATGTTAAGGGCTGAAAACGCCTGTGTTTCTGCGGCTTCCAGCGCATGAAAACGACATAGACGATAAAGTATATTCAAACCCGCAAAAACGGCTTTCTAATTGTCCACGCAAGGACAAAAAAAGAACAGGGGCGCGGTGCCGGAAATCGGCAACCGCGCCCCTGTTCTCTATGGGCTATTCCTCGTCGGTCAAGATAAACTCCCTTTCGGAAAACTCGCTGTCCGTCATGGCTTGCAGCTTGTTCACCGCTGCGGCGGCAAGCTGGCGCATAAGCTACCGGGTGATCACTGTCCACGGCAAGAAAACCCGGCATTGTTTCATCGGTGCAGTTTGATTTGAATTGCGCTTTGCGGCGTACCCAATCAGCACATTCTTTGGAAATGGTTTTCTGTGTAAACTCGTTGCGCAGGCGGATTTCAAATTCGCTGCCATGCAGCGTTTTTTCACGCGCCTGGCGGGGGATATAGAACTCCCGTTTCTCTTTTGCCGACGGTTCGGAGAGGAATGTAGGTGAAGTGAAGATAAAGCGTAATGAATCCACCTGCTCCAGTTGTTCTTTTAATTCTTCATAGGCATAGACGGAGAAGCAGGCGGCAGCAATGGATACTTTGCTGTGGGGAGAGATCTCCACGTGCAGGTCATCGGATAATTTTTCTGTAATGTTATTGATGATCTTCATAAGCTGTATCCACCTCATTACTTGAATCGCATCATTGTGCTGACTATTCATATAAATTATCTACAGGATAGCACAAAATCCCAATAATCTCCACAATAAAAATCCTATCAAATTAGGAGTCCCATAAACAGGTCTATTAAATGTACACCGCCGAAAGTGAATAGAATCAAGCAGCATATATCGTAGTACGGATAAATTTAAGACAATACCACACTGCTCCTCTATTTTTATGTGGTATTGTCCTCCTTTTGCAATTTAATAAAATGATGGTTTTGCAGCAGCCACAAAGCCTTCTGACTCCGTAATAACTACATTATTTTGGCTAAAAGCGCAATGAATTATTAAAAGCCTGCCATTTGTATCTCTGCCGCCTACGATTCCCACGTGCTCGTCACCGGGATAAAACACCAGATCCCCCGGTAGGGCCTCATCCCAAGAGATGGGGGTACAGTAGGTGTGCTGCATGTGGGCACCACCGCCGTGGCCTATGACGTACTCTCCATCAGTAACATTGTAAAATACCCAATCGACGAATCCACTGCAATCTAACCCGTAGGGCAGGTAGGTTCCGGTAGTCGAGCTGCCGTCTGCCCATACCTTGGTGAGCTGGCCCCAGCGGGAGTCCCAGCCAATCACCAGAGACTTCCCGCCCCAGAAGTAGTTGACCTTGCCTACCAGCCTACAGGCTGTTTCCACCACAGCCCGGCGCTCTGGGTCCAGATCAGCGGGCAGGTCAGCCAGCAGCTTCTTTGCTGTGGCGTCAGAGATCGTGAGATCCCCGGTCAAGGCAGCCAGCATGTCGGAATTTGCCAGCAGTTCATCCAGAGCCTTGTTCTGTTCCTCTGTGAAAGAATAAAATACCCGCATATCATCCGGCGTCCTGGCGGTGATCGTCACAGTGAGTATTTGCTCTGTCCAGGCCGGAGTGTCTCCGGAGGCGGGATGCTCCACCGCTCTGGAGGAGGAGGCAAGTTTTGTCATGTCCCAGAAGACTGTGCGCAGGGCCTCTACATTGGCCGCATCCAATATCGCCACGGTCGTTCCATCAGCAGCGCCCGCCGTTTTGGCGGCAAACACCGCCAGAATATCAGACCAGGGGGGCGGCTGTCCCTGGATCTCCAGCGTGTCATATCCACCCTCCGCCTGCATGCTGGAGATCTTCTCTCCCAATTCGCCGTTGATCTGTGCCACCGCCTGGGCGGGAGAGATGGCTCCGGTTGTTTCATCAGGTCCGGCAAAAAAGATCCCCAGCGGTGAGGCAAGGATGATGCCGCACAAACAGATGACAACCACCACCGCGATCACCACCCCACCGCCTGCTGTGGCCGCGGCGGCCAAAGCCTTAGCTGCCGCGATCACAGCGCGTAGTGCGCGGTTTGCCGCCTGTGCGGCCTGTCTGGCGGTCACACGGGCCGCCTGTGCGGCCTTTTGAGTCTGTGCCAGCCTGGCTCCCGCCTCCGCCGCACGGCGGGCCTGTCGGGCCGGAAACGCTCTTACAGGCGGTTTCCCACCCGGCTTTCCAATCCCAGCCGTTTTGCGAATGGGATGGCCAGCCGATTTGACCGGCACGCCTCGTTCTTTTACTGCCGTCTTTGCGGTGCTGCCCATAGCCTGCCTGGAGACCTCCCCGTGAGGCCGGGGCTGCACACGAGAACCACCTGTCTGCCCGGACACCTGATGTAGCTGCTTGCGGGCCTCTGTACCTTGTGGCCGTTTTCCCGAGGGAGGAGCTGCCAAGGGGCCGACCTTTCTCACAGGCAAGCGCTGCTCCAGTTTCCTGCTGCGGAGAAGGGTGCCCTGGCGCTCCCGCACAAAGGACGTTTTTCCCTGCTGCAAGGCGCTTGGCGGTGTGGCAGGCGCGGGATCGGCTTGCATCTTCAGATAGGCGTCCTTGGTCTTGATATTTCTTTTTTGAGGCGTTTGGAGTGCGGACTGCGGCTGGGGCTGGCTTCTGCCCGCACTCTGCGTCCGGAGCAGATCTCCCGCTTCTTTCCCGCGGCGGCGGCCCCTTGGAGGCAGAGTGCCGTCATCTCTTGGTCTTGCCGCTCCTGGCGGATCGTGACGGTCAGGGTATCCGTCCGGGCCTGCATCCGGGGTGTGCTTTGCACCTTTCTTTCGTTTTCCCAGCAGATGCTCGGCCAGCTGCTCCGCCCGTTTGACACCGCTCACCTCGGCATCGCCCAGCTGGTCGCCGCCGAAGTCATCCCGCTGGCCGTGCTGGGCCGTGTCCCGCAGCTGGCCCCGCAGGCGTTCTGTGCCGTCATCCAGCCCCCGCCGGATCAATTCCTTCGGCGCGGACTTGACCCGTTCTTTCAAAGTGTGCTGCACCTGCGGTTTCTCTTTGATTTTATCGATATATCTCACCTCACTCCAGCAGGGAGGGGCCTTGGCCCCTCCCTGGTTTTATTACGCGGCCAAGTCAGAGGGCTTGGTCGTCATCAGTTTATAGAGCTGCGTATGACGGGGGAAATTGTCCATGAAGGGCACAATGGCGCTGCCGCACTTGATGAGGCCCCGCCCAAAGTCCACATTGGTGATGTAGGAGAGCTGGTTGTCTGAGATGTTCAGCAGACGGGCCAGCTCCAGCCGGTCGGTGCTGGCCTGGTTGAGCATGACCAGGAATTCACTGTTGGCGAGCATGGTCCGGGCCGTGTGGGACTGGAGCAGATCGTCCACATTCTGGGTCAGGCCGGTACAGCAGGCACCGTACTTCCGCACCCGCTTCCAAAGGGTGAACAGGAAGTTGGCGCTGTACTCATGCTGGAACAGCAGATAGATCTCATCGATATAGATCCAGGTATTCCGCCCCAGGCGGCGGTTGCGGGTGATTCGGTTGAGAAAGCTGTCCAGGATCACCAGCATGCCCATGGAGAGCAGCTGTTTGCCCAGCTTCCGGATGTCATAACAGGCGATGCGGGAGCTCATGTCCACATTGGTGGGTTTGGCAAAGGTGTTGAGACTGCCCTCCGTGAACAGTTCCAGGGCCAGAGCCACATCCCGCGCCTCTGCCTCCGGCTGGCGCAGCAGTTCGGCGTGAAAGTCCTGGAGCGTGGGGGCCTGGCCCTGGCAGCCGTCCCGCACATAGTCGTGGTAGCACTGTGCCGTACAGCGGTCGATGATGGACTTCTCCTTGGCAGACAGTTTTCCGGCCCCCACAGACTGCTCACAGAGAGAAAGCAGGAACTCCGATTTCAGCACCACGGGGTTTTCACCCTCGCCGTAGCCCTGCTCCATGTCCATGGCGTTGATGTGGTTGCTGGAGGTGGCGGAGATCTCCACCACCTCGCCCCCCAGCCCTTCTACCAGAGGACGGTATTCCGACTCCGGATCGATGATCAGGATGTCATCCTGGGTAGAGAGGGCCAGGGCGGTAATCTCTCGTTTGGCGGTAAAGGATTTGCCAGAGCCAGACACGCCCAGAACAAATCCGTTGCCGTTGAGGAGCTGCTTGCGGTCGGCAATGATGAGATTTTTACTGATGACATTCTGGCCGTAGTAGATGCCGCCCCGGTCCCGGATCTCCTGGGCTTTGAAGGGCATGAGGACGGCCAGGGCCTCGGTGGTAAGGGTGCGCAGGGCGTCGATCCGCCGCAGACCCAAGGGGAGGGCGGTGACAAGGCCCGCGTCCTGCTGCCAGTTCAGAGTGGTCAGCTGACACAAATGCTTGCGTGCGATGGACTGGAGGGTCTCTGTGTCGCTGTCCAGCTCCTCCTTGCTGTCGGCCAGATGCACCAGAGTCACCACGGCGAACATCATCCGCTGATCCCGTGTGGTTAGATCATCCAGCATTTCCCGCGTCTCTTTCCGCTGCTGCTCCAGGTCGTAGGGCACCACCGCGGAGAAGTTGTTGTTGCTGTTCTGCCGCCGCTGCCAGTTGGTGACGTTGGTCTCCACCCCCAACAGGCGGTTCTGCATCTCACGCACGGCCTCATCGGTGGGGACAGGGATCACGTCGATGGACAGCATCATGGTGCGGTTCAGGCTGGTAAGCTCATTGATCATGGAGTCCTTGATGTAGCTGGCATACTCCTTGAGGAACATGGCCCGGCCATATTTATCGCCCATGATGAAGTGATCCTTCCGAAACTCCATGCTGTCCGGGCAGATGGTGTCCTTGAAGGAGCGTCCTGTTTTCATGCACTCCCGCAGGTCGATATGGAACCGGGACTCCTCGCCCACTCGGTAAAAGTCGTGGAGCACACGCAGCCGCTCCACCGCGTCCAACTCCTCGCAGTGGGAATCCAGGTGATTGAGCCGGGTGGTCACATCATTCATGACTCGGTCGAAGAAGGTCCGGGCCTCCTCGGGCGTTTTCTTATGGGTGGAGACGGTGACATATCGCTCCTGCACCATGCTGTTGGAGGAGTCGGTGACCTTGTCAAGCAGCATGGCGTTGTACTCCGAACGGCCTCCGTCCAGATGATCCCCCTGGGGCGGGATCAGGATCTCCCGCTCAAAGTTGCGGCGGTTGAGCCGCTTGTTGTTGATGGTGATTTTGGTGGTAGAGCCGGTGTCCAGGGCATTGAGTAGTTCCGAGTAGCCCAGGAACATGGACGTCTTGTCCTCTTTGGAAGCGATGGCGTAATTGATGTCGGAGAAGCGGATGGTTTTCGAGAATTTCCCGCCGAACTGGAAAAGCCCATCCGGCCAGATCCGGCGGATGGGGATGGTGTCCTGAACGGACTTTGGCACCGTAAGGTGCTCCTTGTCCTGCTTCAATGTGTTTTGAAGGGTCTTAATCAAGTCGAATGGCCTCCTTTATCGATGAATGTTCCATGAGTTGGACATAGAGATCGTTTGAACGGAACAAGAGACGTTTGGGCATGAAAAATTCCGAGCGGATATACGCCATGAGAAAGCGTTCCAGCGTCATGCCGTTATAGGTGAAAAAACCACCCAGGGCGAATGGAAACGCGGCCAGGATACACACCCATCCGATCTCGCCTGTTCCAAGCACCGGGTGCAGGCAAAAGTACACGGCCAGCGCCACCAGAACGGCCAGCAGGGCAAACAAAAATTGCCGCAGGGACAGGCCGAAAAATAGACTTTCCTGGTAATTCCGCACCTCTTTATTGATGCGTACCTCCAAGGTATCACCTCCTGCATTTCTGTTTGGTTTTCATGGACAGACCGTTGCAAAGCCTGTCCGGCTATGCTACCATTTGCTCAACTTAGGAAGGGAGTTGAGCGTATGGCATATCTGATGCTCGGGAGCGTAATGATCTTGCTCTCCATTGTGTTCCGCCTGGCAGCGGTGTTTCGCCTGACCATCCCACTGGTTTATGCGCTGATCGTTCCCACCGTTTTTCATGAATGGTACTATGCCAATCAAACGCTGGCCAACGTCATCTGGTATGCGCTGCTGGCGGTTGTAGTTCTGTCCTGGGTGGTCTCCCTGGTTCGGAAGGTTCAGGACATCCTGCTCCGGAGGAGAGAGGACAAGATGCTGGAACTCATCGTGCTCAACCGGATGCGGGAGGCCCAAATGTACGGGAAACCAGAAGCGGATGGCGGATATAAGATCCAGGTGGACGACCTGTTTGACGATGATTAACCAAGCCCCATCAATTCCCGGATGATCCGGTCACTCATCTTGATGGAACCAACCAGCACCAGCATATTGAAGATCAACTCGCCAATGTAGTTCCAGACCAGTGTGGCCGGTGCTGTGGAAGCGTCGCCCACAGCAGGCGGGGCGGAGGCAAACTGCGAAAAAATGACGCAGGCCAGCACAATGATACAGCCCTCCAGGCAGATGGCGGCATAGCTTTTGAGGAAAGCGACGCCGATGCTGCTGGAGGGCTGTCCCGCGAAACTGGCCAGGGGGATAGGCGCGATGGCGGTGGCCATGTAGAGCTTGAAAAAGCGGGAGTAAACGGTCAGGATCATAACGAGGGACAGAACCCAGATAAACAGGGAGCCCAGCAGAGTCACCGCCCAAAGGGGGATGGACTCCAACAGTCCCACGCTTTCAATGGCGGTAATGAGTTCTTCCGGCAGTGTGGTGGGTGACATGGCAGTCATACCGGATGCATCCATGATGGTGGAGATTGCCCCCTGGGCCACTCGGAACAGGGCGTTCATCAGTTCCATGCCGTAGGTCACTGCCGCCTGTGCCAGCACAAAGCGGATAAAGCACTTGAAGGCCACCTCCGGGCGCTTAATCTCGGTAAAGCTGCCGCAGGTCTTGACTACGCCCATCACAAAAAACAGCACCAACAGAGCATAGCCAATGGCTTGCAGCGCCCCGTTGATGCTGACGATCACGTTCCAGATCCCGCCGCCTTTGAAGTCCTCTGGGGTTGTGCTGATCAGGGTCCAGATCTCTGCGAGTTTGTCGTTCCAGGTCTGCAGGGCGGAATTCAGATTGTCTACGATCCAGTTTCCACTGCCCAATCACTTCACCTCCCATACAGGCTGTATCTCATGTTGCAGCCACTCCTTTCTCACCCACGGCCCATTCCAGGGCCGTGGGTGTTCTTGCGTTTCTTCCTCATCAGCCGGTGATGAGGGTGAGGATCTCCTTGGTAAAGGTGATCACGATACCACCGGCGATGGTGAGCATGCCATTGGCCCGCTGGGAGGGGTCATGGCTCTTGAGGGACAGGCCCAGCTGGAGGACGCCGAAGCCCAGCAGGATCAGGCCGATGGCTCGAATCAGGGAGAAGATGAACTCGGAAAGGTTGTTGACGACCGTCAGCGGATCGTCTGCGGCAAAGGCCGGGACAACCATAACGGTCAGCGCCAGAACGAGGCAGGAAAACAGGGCGTACAGTTTCCGTGCGCGGCGCTCATACTTACGGGTGGTCAGATCATGTTTCATGCTGCAGTCTCCTTTTCTTTGTTGGTTTCATCGGCAGAAATAACCTGGAAGAACGGTGTGCCTGGAATGGCCGGTGTGGTGTTGTGTCCATGGTGAATATACGGCGCTCCGCCTCCGTCCACGGTGTAGCGGATAGCGGGGTGCTCGGTCAGTTCATACTTTAGGTCCATGACGGGTTTTGCTCCCCGGATAAACAAGATGCAATAGCGATTATCCAACGCACGAACCTCATCGGGGGTAAGCAGCTCCCGTCCGCTCATCTGGAAATTGGTGGAGTAGGAGCCCGATTTGCCCTTGGTCTGCCCATGGGTCTTTGTATCAATGGTGGCCTTGCCCAGGGCCTCGGAGATGTACTTATGGGTGCTCTGCTCGTTGCCGCCCAGATAGAGGATGGTGTCCGAGTTGCCGGGGATGGTCTCCCAGGAGTCCTTGTACAGCTCCTTGATCTGGGCCATGTTCTGAATGATGGTGCTGGAGGAAATGTTGCGGGAACGCATGGTGGCCAATTCACGAGTGTACCCTGGCAGCGGCATGGCTGCGAACTCATCCAATACAAAGTGGACGTGCTGGGGCAGCGCCCCATGATGGATCTGGTCCGCGCTGTAATAAAGTGTCTGAAAGGCCTGGGAATAGAGCAGGGACACCAAGAAATTGAAGGTGTTGTCATTGTCCGGGATCACGGCGTAGAGAGCGCATTTCTTTTCTCCCAGGGTATAGAGGTCCATATCGTCGTGGTCTGTGATGGCCCGAATCTGGGGTAGGTTAAAGGGGGCCAGACGAACCGCGGCGGATACCAGGATGCTCTTGGCTGTCTTGCCCGCGCTCTGCTTGAATACTTTGTACTGCCTGAGAGCCACGCTCTCCGGGTTCTCCCGTTCCATGGCCTGGAACAGCAGATCCAGGGGGGAGAGATACTCGTCATCCTCCTCCCGGACCTCCGCGTATTCCAGCACCCGCATGACCATGGAGAAGTTCTGCTCATACTCCGGGGCCTCCTGGAACAGCATGAGGATGATGGCCTGGAGGAGCGCCGTCTCGGCTTTGGTCCAAAACGGATCAGATTCGTGGCTGCCCTTTGGTGTGGTAGCCTGGATGAGATTATTAACCAGCTTGAGGACATCTTTTTCATCTCTCAGATAGCGGAATGGGTTATACCCGTCCGACTCCTCCAGGTTGACCAGGTTGAGTACCCGGATGTCATATCCCTTGCTTTTCAGCCACCCTCCGGTGGCTGTGAGCACCTCCATTTTCGGGTCGGTAATGACATAATTGGTGTTGGCCTCCAGAATGTTTGGTTTCACATAGCTGCGGGTCTTGGCCGCGCCGCTGCCGCCAATAACCAGGACGTTGAGGGAGCGGCGGTGTTTGTGGGTGTCTAGGCCCAAGCGGACATGGCGGGTCAGGATCTTGTTCTCTTTTTGGCGGAACATGGCGTTGACCTGCCGGGGAGAGCCCCAGGCGGCGGAGCCGTGCTCCTCACCGTCCCGAGTGCGCCGTTGCTCAGAGACGTAGATACATAGGCCCATGATATAGAGGCCGGTACAGATCAGGATGGACAGCAGGCTTTTGTCTGTCCAATGGATATCCAGCGGGTGCTGGAGCGCCGTTGTCAGATTGGTAAGAAGTTCCGGCAATCCACGCCCCAAGGATTGGGCAATGAGCAATGCGCCCCAGACCACCGGAACATAGAAAAACAGGGCCAGGACAATGTCCCCGGCCCTGGAGCTTTGCTTCAGGAAAACTCACCTCCAGACAAACACAGGGGACTCAGCAGATGGATTCGTCTGCTGAGTCCCCTTATTTATGGTGTGATGACAACACACGGAATGTGCTGTTGTTTGGCATAAGCGATGGTATTTCTGGTTCCACCACGCTCACCCGTATAGACCGCGATCACCCGCCCGGAATGATCTACCATCCATTCATTGCGGCGCTGGTATGCGGAATAGGAGAACTCCTGACTAATACAGCGCACCAGATCTGCGTGCCGTATCACCTCCACATAACGACTAGTCCAAGACGCACTCCAATGAAGCCCAAAATTTTCATACGGAAGTGCGCAGATCAGCTTCAGTCGGTCATCTGATACTCTGCGTTTAAGAACCAGTTCTGCCGCGCAAATATCTACCCCCTTTGCCATACCTGAAATAAAGGTAGTAAACCCATCTTCTATCGCTCGGTCGATTTCCAGTCCTAATCGTACACATAACTGTTCTTCTGAGATGTTCAGCTTTTCTGGTCTGTGTCCCGTAAAGCAGCAACGGTGCTGCCGTAGTTCTTGCTCATGCATAAACCACTCCTCCTTCGGCGTAGACTATAACATTATCTAATGTAATAGTCTATACCTTCGAGTGAGCAATTCCATATTATCTAACTATAGCATTAGATAATAGGAGCATGAGATATGGTGAAACTGAATGTGTTGGAATTGCTGGAGAAACAGGGCAGGACAAAATATTGGCTCTATAAGCAACTTGGAATGAGCTATCAGAATTTCAATCGAATGGTAAACAATGAAACTCAGTCTATCAAATTGGAGAGAATTGAAACCCTGTGTTTATTGCTAAACTGCACACCAAATGACTTGTTTGTAATCGATTGTGAGTGTGAACATACTCCCCAACAGTAGGGGCATTATCTCTGTTTGGGGCGTCCTTTTTGTCTGTTTCTGGCCGGAGCCGCTTTGTGCTGCCGATTTAGCTGCTCCCGGTACCCCTTCAGCTGTGCCAGAACAGAGGGGCGCTCATGGGTCGTCTCCGTACTGATTTCGCTCTTGGAGATACTGGAGCTGCCGCTGATACCGGCCAAGTCGAACTCCGACCGAGACTCTTTTTTTGGCGTTTTTTCCTCCCGAATCTGTGAATCCCGCACGGGAGCTTGCTCCTTGGCTGGTGTACTCTGGCGATCCTGCGGAAGGTATCGGATGCGCTCAAAAATGAGATTGGCGCGCTCCAGCTCTGTGACTGGCATGGCCACATCTACCACCTTGCCGCGACCATCCGAATCCCGGATGACAGAAAATAGGATCTTCTGTTTGACTGCCCTCTGCTTGAATGCCTGATACTGTTCCGGCGACATGGGGAACATTCGGATATCCCGTGTCTCCCGGAGCATTTTTCCCATGTTGACCTTCCCGGACAGGGTCTTGTGATGCTTTGCCAAAGCCAGCGTGATGGCCAGTAGATTTTTGAGAGCGGATGCACCCAGCCGAACCGTCACTTCTGTGCCGGTCAACATCATGCGAACCATTTGGTCGGCAGCCTCACCGCCTCCGATGTTCATCGTGTTCCACCTCTTTTCCTCTTGTTTCGGTTTTGCGGATATCTTCTTCCATCTGCTTACTTGCCGTCTGGATCTCCCGACACAGAGCCAGCTTTTTGCGTTCTGCGCGGATCTGCCGGTTCAGATCGGCAAGTTGGTTATACACCTCTGTTTTTTCTTTTGTCAGATGCTCTGGAGGAATGCCGCACTGTTCCAATAGGCGTACGGCTTGCATGTAGCGGGCAAACTCATCTTCCATGCCGGACAGCCCATTCTCATAGAGTGCCTTGGCCGGTGCCAGGGCCTCCACATCCGCCAGGGCGTCGTACAGCGCCTGCCGCTTCTTTTTGCGCACATTGAGGATGGTGCGCTGCTTCATCAGATTGGCCAGAGTTTCCTCTGTGCGGCTTTGATAGGCGGTCATTTCGTCAGTGGTGGAAATGTTGTTCTCTCGCAGGAAAGCGAACTGTGTTCGGTACTGCTCAAACTTCATGACTTCCTGCCGCAGGTGCGGCGTCATCCTGGGGGGATACTGTCGCTGTTCGATTTTTCCCAGCAGGTAGAGATAATGAACGTACAGGGCCAAAAAGCCCGTGTATTTGGGGTGTCTGCGGTAGGGACGAAACATGGGTCTGTCCGCAAAAGCGGCCCGTTGACCTGTCTCGATTTCCTCCAAATTGCCCAGGATGGCGGCACGGATACCGTCCTCTGTGAATGCGGCATTTTTTCTGCCTGGATACTGAAACCGCTCCTGCCCCCGCAGACGGAATCCCAGACGGTTTCCGTGGCGGATCTCGTAGCCCTTGTGCTCCATGAGCAGGAAGAAGTGTCCCAGGTCATTGGCGTCCTCAATGGACTCCCGGAGATCTGCCTCCAGCATGGAGCGAAAGGTAGGTTGACCCTTGGATCGACGCAGCCACTCCAGATAGCTCATGGATTTGGAGGACTCTCCAGAGAGGATCACGGAGAGGCCGTGCTCCCGGCACAGCCGGTCTGAGATGGCCCGGATCTGGCAGTAATAGCTTCTGGCATTGCTATGATATTTCTCGCCGGTGTCCGCGTTCACAGAGTTGAACACAATGTGCGAATGGATATGCCCCCGATCCACATGGGTGGCAATTACCGCCTCGTAACCGTCCAGATGCTCCGCAACGAAAGTCTTGGCAATTTCCAGAGCCAGCTCGGGAGAGATTTCACCGGGCTTGAAGGACTGGACAATATGGTAATACTGGACGCCCCCCATGTTTTCGGTGTCCCGTTTCGTCTCCAGCATCTGACGGCATTCCCGGCCTGGCTCACAGCCCTGATGGGCGGTGAGGATCTTCTGCTCCGTCTTATCGCCGTTCAGGATATAGTCGATCCCAATATCCAACCGACCTTTCCGAGCCAGAATTTTGGTGACAGCCATTACGGATTGGCCACCTGGTACATCAACTCATAGACTTTATCCAGCAGGAACAGTCCACGCCTGGCATCCTCTGCCGTGGCGATACCGGCATTGACGCTGCGGGCGATCTGGTTGATGTTATTGCCGATGTGATGGATCTCCGTGCGGAGGTCCTTGATATCCTGGGAGGGTCTGGCCCGGATCGGAGTCCCGTCGATGAGCCGGACGATATAAGCCCGTTTACACAGCCCGCAGAGTTTGGCCTGACGGCAGAGCTGCTGATACTGCTCCGCCGTCAGCTCAATGTGCAGATGGTGTTTTTCTTTTGAGAGCCCCAAGCGTGCCTCCTTTCTGCGGTTCTGCCGCAAACCTTCCGCCCGCAGGCGGCATTGGGGTCAGGGGTTTCCCCTGCAAGCGCGCAAAATGTACATTTGCGCTATGCTTGCCCAACGCCGCCCCAGGCGGCGTTGGTTAGGCCCCGCCGAAGCGGGGCCTATTTTCAAGCGGTAAGTGGATTATGATCATGGCGGGCAGAGCCTGCCAGCTCCATGGAAAAGAAAAATCACCGCTCTGGACCAGAGCGGTGACGCCTACCTTGCAGGCTGGAATGCTCAATATTCCTCTGACATGATTATCTCCACACAAAGGTGTCTATGTTAGCACCCTGAAGGTTAAAAAATCCGGGCAGGGTGTCTAATGCGACACCCTGCCCAAACTACAATATACTACCAGAAAACTCATCAAGGACAATCGGCAGACAGTACACCGTCACACACCCTGGGCCAGTTCCCGCTCAATCCGTTCCTTGGACAGGGCGGCATAGGCATCCGTAACCTCAATGCCGGTGGCGGAGTAACCCTCCAGCACGGCAGCCAGCACCGTGCTGCCGGAACCGGCAAAGGGGTCCAGAATATGTCCGCCCGGCTCGGTGATCTTCACCACATCCCGCATGAGCTGCAAGGGCTTTTCCGTCAGGTGGATGCGGTTCTGGGGATTGCCATACTTGAATACGCCGGGCAGACAGGGGACAGGTCTGCTGATAGGCATATCCCCGTTGGAACCCCAGACAATGTACTCAGCCTGCTGGCGGAAACGGCCCTTCTGGGGACGGCTGTTGCCTTTGTCCCAGACAGCGGTACCGCGCCAGATCCACCCCGCCCACTGGAGCGCATCAGTGGCTGCGGGGAGCTGCCGCCAGTCGATAAACATGCACACAGGGGCACCGGGTTTACAGACCTTGCGGGCGTCATAGAGCCATTCAGCGGCCCAGCGGGTCCAGGATCGCTGATCCTTGGAGTCGCCGTCAAAGGGAGGGGGTGCGCTTTCCCCCATGCTGGAATATTTCTTGTCGGTGGACTTGTTTTTCTCCGCCTGGGTCCGGCCCCCAGAGGCATAGGGGGGATCGGTGATGACCGCATCGAAGGTATTAGGGGCAAACTCGCGCAGGACCTTCAGTGCGTCGCCGTGGATGATCTCCCAGCTGGGATGAATCGCAGTGATGTTATCGCTCATAGGCATGTTTCTCCTTCTTTCCTTTGGATTGATCTTGGAGCGCGGACAGTTCCGTCTCCACATATTCGCTGATGATACACAGCGCCTCATGGTAACTGTGGCAATTCCCTCCGGTGATGCGGTCGCACATCTCTTTGGCCTGGTCACCCATGCCATGCTCCCGGAGGGTTCTGGACGCTGCCCCCATCAGGTTGAAGATGTTACCGTCTTGTTCAATCAGCGAACAGTACGGTTTCGCTCGCACCTGCTGGTTCGGCTGATCCAGGAAACCACCCAGCCGGTTGGGTACATAGTCGGACAGCCAAGTACCGCCGAACTGGCTGTGTGTCTGAATCCGCCACATCGCAAGCTTTCCTACATTCAGCTGAACCCCCTCAAAAGAGAACAGCAGGTTTGTGAGACCGTCGTGCTGGAATGTGGCCGCATGTTCAAATTTGGTGCCATTCAGCAGGATTCCTTCCTGAGTAAGCAGCTCGTTGATGCCATCCACCCATTCCAGAAGGTCGCCGCCGCAGCCCTGGAGGATCAGCCCCTCCTCATCGGTCATGTGCCGCAAGTCCTCCGTGGTCTTTTCTCGGATCATTTGACCTCCTCGCGCTTGGCGCTTTTCTTTCTTCTGGGCGAAGTACGTCCCTTCGTTTTCAAATCGGTTACCACTGGGATATCCAGTTTATTGGCGCGATGGATCTCCGCCCACATCCCTTCCGTGACCGGTCCATAGACATTGACCTGCTGGCACTTTTCTACCAGCCGAAGGCCCATCTCCCGTGCGGCCTGATCCTGCACCGGATCGCCCGGATCTGCGATGGGTGGGAACATGAGATGGGGGCAGACTGGGATGTCGCCCGCCTGAAAGACTTCCTGGGCTTTCTGTCTGGCGAACTCAATGTTTTTCTCTACCTCACCTCGGAGGGGCGCGCAGATGTACACCAATTTGGGCCCGTGGTCTTTTTCCGGGACTTGAATGCGAAAAGTCTCCACATAGTCGCTGGCCATTCGCCGGAGCTGCCGGTAGTCCTCCTGGGAGGGATGGTAGGCATACCAATCGATCCGGTCACCATCTACCCAAATATGCGGATCAACGCCATCCCGCAGGTAGGGGTTGTTGGGGATCTTCTGTTTTCCCCATACATCCTTGAACCGAAGAGTCAGCTTGTCCACCACACCCTGATTGCTGTCCAGCAGCGTCAGACGAAGAGCTGCATAGTGATCCGCATGGCCCAGTGTAACAAATTCAGCCCTCACCTGACGGTTTCTGTCCAAGCCACCCAGGCAAGCACGGCCTACAAAGACCGGATCATGGATTACAGCCCCGTCCGCAAACAGTTTACGGAGTTCCTGCTCAAAAAAGTTGCTCATCTGCTCATCTCACAGCCTTTCTGTTTCTTGGGGGGAGAAGGAGCTGGCTGTTGAGGAGCCAGTTCGTCTCGGGACGAATCCCGGATCACAGAACGGTTTTTCCCGCTGATCACCAGAGTATCCAGTGTATCGTTGCGGATCTCCTCACCGCTGATCACCAATGCGCTGCCTGTCAGACGCACATCCCCGGATACTTTGCCATAGACCGCGCAGTGGCCGGACAGAATGGGAACGCCCATGGTATCCTTGTCATTGAGGATCATAGAAAACCCGGAGGCCCTGGCAGAGGCGCTGAGCACAGCGCCGCGTATATAGGCATTGTCCTCTACCCGCGCATGGCCGGAAAGGACAGCGCCCATAGAGATATAAGCGTTGTCGCAGACAACCGCCTCTCCGCGCAGAACAGCCCCCTTGTCAACATAGGCGTCATTGCAGGCAATGGCATCGTCAAAGATCCATGCGGTATCGTCCGGCTCAAAGGAAAGGTTGCTCTCGCTCTCCACGAAACCACCTAAATCACCGGCTCTGACCTCCGCACTCACATCTCGGAGTGCCCGGATACGATGAAGGAAGGGATACTTTTCGTGCGAGATCTCCGTGATCTCATATTTCTGATTGCTCGTTGTTCTCATCTCCTTTTTTATGCAGCATTTTGGAACAGACTCTCCTGCGCATCTTCCAAACGAAACTCCTCGTCAATGTCGGAGAAGGTCTCTCTGCGATTGAATTTCTCGCTCACCTTGTTGGGTAAGGCCTGCAGCTCCAACATCCGTTCCCACAGGTTTGGGTGGTAGTCATAGAGATGGCGCAGTTCTTTTCTTTTGGCGTTAGGGCAGAACCAGCAGCCCCCGCGGTTTGTAAATGTGTAGACAGGCGAAAGCAGCCCTGCCCGCTGGCAGAGCTGCTTTGCATCTTCCTCTGTACAGTTGTACTTGTCCAGTAAGGAGACACGGTTCCCGGCCAATCGAAGCAGCCGTTCCTGCTCGTCCTTGGCGATCCCAATATACTGAACTGTGTCGGGCGGCAGCGATTTTTGGTATCGCAGGATCGGTTTCAGTTTGCAATCTCTCTGAACAGCACACCGTCCGCAGATGGGAAAAGAACGCAGAAGGCCCTTCTTGGGACCGCGGGTGATTTTGCCTGTGAAGAGATCCACATACGTTTTCTCACTGCGCAGGACGGTTACCTTCACACCCCTGCGTTCTAAAGCCGGAATGGCGGTGGTGTAGATAAAATCTCGGTGTTCTGGCACCTCGCCGGAGATCTCCTTGTCGAACATGACCTCACAGTATACTGCCTCATCCAGAGGCTCCCCATGTTCCAGAGCCAGTAATATGGTGGCAAGACTGTCCTTACCAAAGGAACAGGAGGCAACATGTTTCAACGGTCCGACACACCTGCTTCCTTGATGCGACAGGCGTTGCACAGTACCTCCGCTTTGTCCGTCTGCTCCCAGGGAGCGTCCGGATGGGTAAAGTGTCCATAGTTGCAGAGCTGAGCGAAGATGGGCTTGTCCAGTCCGAGGGTGTGACGCATCCCGGCGGGGGTCAGGTCAAAGACTGCCCGGACGGCCTGTTCCAGCACCTCATCCTGGTATTCGCCGGTCCCATCGGTGTCCACATTGACCGCCACGGGTTCAGCCTTGCCAATGGCATAGGCCAGAGTGACGGTACAGCGATCCGCCAGACCGGCAGATACAATGTTCTTGGCAATATAGCGGGCCATGTAGGCTCCGCTGCGATCCACTTTGGTGGCGTCTTTTCCAGACAGTGCGCCACCGCCGTGAGGGGCCAGTCCGCCATAGGTGTCCACCATCAGCTTGCGGCCCGTGAGTCCGGTGTCCGCCTCAAATCCACCATAGACAAAACGCCCCGAAGGATTGAGCAGGATCTCCGTATCCGCATCGGGCGGCAGCTCCCGCAGTGCGGGCTGGATTACATGGTCCATGAGTTCCTCCCGCAGCTGGTCCAGATCTTTCTCCGGGTCATGCTGGCAGGACAGAACCACCGATGCAAGACGCACGGGGATATCGAAGTTGTACTCCACAGACACCTGCGCCTTGCCGTCCGGACGCAGGCCCTGGATCATCCCGGTTTTTCTGGCGTTGGTCAGCAGCCGGGTGAGCCGGTGGGCCAGGATGACCGGCAGAGGAAGATAGGATTCTGTCTCATCACAGGCAAAGCCATACATGATCCCCTGGTCGCCAGCCCCGGTCTGGACTCCTTCCCGCACAGCGTGAGCAATATCATCGCTCTGATCGTGGGTGATGACCTCGATCTCATAGTCCAGCCCAGTGTACCCAGCTTCCCGGATGATCCGGCAGACAATGGAGGAGATATCCGGCATGATCTTTGCCGAGATCTCTCCGGCCACCAGCACTTTGCCAGCTGTGGCCAGTACTTCGCAGGCCACATGGGCGGAGGAGTCACCCTTCAGGCAGGCATCCAGAACAGAATCCGCGATGGTGTCGCAGAGTTTGTCAGGGTGACCCTCGGTAACAGACTCCGCGGTCAAAATGTATTTATCTCTCATGGTCAGATTTCCCTTTCTTTTTTATGTGTTGATCGCCAACGATCCGTCCCTGTTCTCTGGTTGCCGTTCGCACAGGAAGGACCTGCACGTTGTCGTACAGGGACTTGTATCGCTGGATCTGCTCATCCGTCAGGGAAACAAAGTCCTCCTGACCAAGCCCAGCGATGAAGAAGGTGCCGCAGATGATGTCATAGGGCAGGCGATCTTCATCCAGCAGCGGGCGGTTCATCGGCAGGCCAAGGAGCTTCCCCTCGGCATTGCACACCAGGGCTGCCGAATCCTGGAATGGGTACACAGCTTCAATGTCGCCGCCTACGATTTGCTGCATAGCTGCGAGACCATCGATCTCCTGCACACGGCAGGGCTTTTGCGGTTCTACAACTAATACTTTCATGTGCGCTCATTCCCCCTATCGCTCTTTCCCACGTTGCTTCTTGGGCGATTTGGCCTGCCCGCCGCAGATACGGTTGAGTCTACTGCTCTCTTGATCCAGTTCTTTGGCACAATGCTGCCAAGCCTGTTTTAATTTGGACAGTGGCAGTCCGTTCTGGCGATAGCCATCCCGAATGCCCTGGTAATAATATTCCGAGGGCAGGGCGGGAGAGCGCCACCGATCCCCATCCGTCATCACGTAGGCCATGACAGTCAGCTGCCGCCCCGCATTATCCCGCACAGCAACAGACTCTTTTTCGTATAGGTGGGGATATCCCTCATAGAGATCGAGAGACCGCTCACAGCCCGGTGTGATCCGCCAAAGTAGGCCATGTACCTGCTGCCCTTCCTTGGGCTTGATGGTGGCAACGCCATTTCCGCTTGCGTTGCCGCGAAACAGCAGTTCATATCCCTCCAGCACGACCGGCCCTACCACCTGGGCCGCAGGACAGCGGTAGGCCATCTGATCCAGGTTGATATTGCTGCCGTAGGCAAAATACAATTTATCTTCAACCATGGTCCAACACCTCCAGTGCGCCGATTTTCGCCAGCGCCATGATCATGGTCTGCGCCTGTGCTTCTACACCGCGATCCGGCAGAATGCAGTCCTGATCCGTCATGCGGATGAAGTTGCTGCGAAGCTGCCAAATATAGCTTTCTGTGTCCGGAAACTCCGTGGGGTCAAAGGCAGCTTTCCGAAGCTGATCCATGATTTCTGTCCCGGTACCCTCGTACACGGTATCTTCAATGCGTATTTTCATCGTGCCACCTCACTGCTTCGGTTTTTCTTTTTCTTATTGACATCGTAACTGTCCTTGTCATAGCGCCATGCTCGATCCCCGTCCAAGTTGGCCAGAAGATGATCCCTCGTGTGCTTGAACTCCGGTCCATTCAACCCAAGGCGTACCAACCACACCCGGAAGGTGAACAGTTCGTTGTCACTTTGCGTCTTGCGCATGACGGTGCTGCGCTGGGCGATGGCTTGGGCCGATATGGCAAGGCACAGATTCACATAAGCGGCAGCCCGGCCCGCATGGAGAGTGGAGTTAAAACAGCGAAATTCCACGGTCCCTCGGTAAAACACAGAATGGAGATTGAGCGCATAGTACCGTGTCCAGTTGTAGTGCTCTGTACTGCCGTTGTCCCCCTCGTACCAGATGGCTTCCAGCTGTGTCAGGTTTTTGGTTTCTTCGGATGAAAGCTTGCGTGCCTTTTGCAGCATGGGTTCCCGTACCTTCTGACACCACCTGGAGGCCCGAGACTCATTGACCTGCAATGCCTTGAACAAAATATCCTCTTTGGAATACATGATCCCGATGAGATTTTTTAGCGACTGCCGGTTGTGGTTTGCAGCATCCACATGGATATGGATACCGCAGGAGGAATTGACTTTTCCTCCTGCGGTGCGGACACGGCGGACGCATTCCTGAAATTTGGGCAATTCCGCATAGGTCAGTTTGGGCGTGACCATTTCCACACGATACCTCGGATCTGAGGTGGAGGTGTATCTGGCACCCACTTTTTGTTCTCCACGGATACTACTATCGCTCATAAGCCGCCATTCTTTTCCCTCCCCATCCCGCACATACCAGCTGTCGTAGTAGTCATCGCCACGGCGAGGCTCTGTACCAAAATAATCCGCTAAGGCTTGGGCGGCCTGCTCTCGGGTGATGCCGGTCAGCTCCACTTCCACGCCGAAGCACTGATCTTTCAGCCCTATTTCACTCATGCTGCCGCTCCTCTCAGTTCCTCATCCACTGCCCGGATGCGGCGGCCAATGGCCTCGATCACAGTAACGGTGACGCTGTTTCCGGCCTGCTTGTAGGCCTGGGCATCTGAGGTGATAGCCAGGATCTTGTCGATCTGTTCTTCCGCAAATCCCTGGAGCCGAAGGCTTTCACGAGGCATCAGGCGGCGGATGCGTCCGCCGCGCTCCACGATACCTTGGATGCAACTGGTTTCCAGCGTGTGTGCGATATCCCGTCCTACACGCCCGCGGCGTGTATTGCTGCCCGCATATCCCAGGTCAACGGTATCGCCCACTATCGCCTCCTTATAGCCGCGCTTAGTCGCTTCTTTGATCAGCAGGACCCCAGAGCGTTCGCCACGGTGGTTACAGAGTGTCGTTTGACTATATCTGGCAGTCAGACACCTGGCATTTTCAGTCGGTGTCGGCCTGCCGATACACAGATCCACAAAACAAGACTGTGCCGAGGTAGGCTCCATCAGATATAGTCCGGTCTTTACTCCTTTTCCTCCGCCTCCGGCAGTCTGTGTGCAGGCGGCCCCTCCGGGGTCATAGACTCTTGAGCCCTGTGGGCCTCCGAGGACTTGTATAAGAGCTTTTCCGTCTGTTCCGAAGACAGGAAGTATTTTTCCGGCGCATCGGGGATCAAGATATCCGACAATGAACACCCGCTTTCGGACCTGGGGGACACGGAAATCCGCGCTGTTAAGCACCATCCATTCCACGCGGTACCCCAGGTCATTAAGCGTGGCGAGGATGGCAGAAAACGTCCGGCCCTGGTCATGCGTAAGCAGTCCTGGAACGTTCTCAAGAAGAAGATACGCAGGTCGTCTGGCTTGAGCCAGGCGGGCAATCTCAAAGAAGAGAGTGCCTCTGGCATCTTCAAATCCCTTTCTTCGGCCAGCATTTGAAAATGCCTGGCAGGGGAATCCCCCGCACAGGAGGTCGAAGTCGGGCAGGTCGTTGGGGTCGATTTTTCTTGCATCTGGATAGTATCGCTCCTCCCTTCGAATATCATGGATGGCACGGTAACTGGCGTCAGCATATTTGTCGATCTCACAGTGGCCCATGCACTGGAAACCTCCGGCCCGGTCCAGTCCGGCTCGGAATCCGCCAATCCCGGCGAACATATCAAAATAGCGTATCAGGTGATCTCGTCTCCTTCCTGCTGCAGGGCAAGAAGAAAGCCGAGGACATTCTCATCCATGTCCCCGGCCTGTGCCTGCTGGCTTTTTTCTGTTGTCAGATCCAAATTGCGCAACTCTTCCCGAATCAGCCCACGGATGGCAGATAGGAGGGCATCCTGTTCATGGGCTTTACACACCATCCGACACACAGCGTCTGTCCGCTGCCCGGCAGGAATGGAGCTGAGAATGTGCCATGCATCACGCTGTTGGGGTGATGTCAGAGAAAAAGAAAGGTTGAGCCGCCGCTTACCTGCCATTGCCGACACCCCGCGACATCTGCCCCACAAGTCGCTCATATCCTTTAGCGTTCAGGGATACGTCATCCAGGATAAGCGGGCGGCACAGGCCGTCTGTGGCCGAAAGGTGGCGCTTTAAGAGCGCCGCTCCGCCGCCCAGGAAAATGGCGGGCATGGCTCGGATGTCCAGGCCGCTCTCTGTGACTGCCGAGAGCAGGTTTCGGGTGTACTTGCCCGCCTGGGCATGGATGACCGCTCTGATCCGCTCGTCCATCCCGCCGGAGCTGCCCCGCAGGGCGCTTTCGATCTGAGCGGTCGTCATGGACAGTCCGAACAACCGGCGCACCTGTTCGCTGATTTCATCGACACAGCGGATCATGCCCAGTTCCAGACTCCGGCAGGAGGCAGCGTTGGGGATGCGGTTGTCCAGACGCATCAGATCCACCGTCCAGCCGCCTATGTCGGCCACGATGACGGACGGCTCGTCCAGCAGCTCCGTCTGGGTCAGGACGGCAGCATAGCCCTGGGGAAACAGGGACACCTCTTGGATGGTGATGGTATAGTCCTGCCCCTCATAGCGAAAAGGAATGGCGCTCCCATCCCGGTACAGATACGAACGGAAGGACTTCTTGTCCCGGCCAAAGCTGGTCAGGGGCAGACCCGCCGCCAGGTGGATGCTGGCGGTGTGCTCCGCACCCCGGTGCTCCAGCTCCTTGGCGATAGCTGCCAGGGTAAGCAGATAGTAGTCCTCCGTCTGGGTCTTATCCCTCTGAAGGGGCTGACGACCGCTGCCCACCACATAGTATCTGCCGCCGTACTCCAGTACATCTTTCTGGGTGTACGGCTCGTGTTCGTACTCTACTAACCCGGTGGGAAAGGAGAAGTGGACAGTTTTCATGGCTGCATAGCCATGATCCACGCCGATCACAATTACATCATTCATCTGGTATCGTGCTCCTTCCGATCATGTTGTTTCTGAGGATTTAGATGGTAGTTTTGCAGTATCGCTGTGTACAGCTTTTGCTCAAATGCCCGATATGCCGGTGTGGTGCGGTCGATGGGGAGAAGGACAGCCCGTTCGTAGCAGGTTCCAGGTACGATCTCCCACCGAACCGCATGGAACTGATCCGCCAGCAGATAGCGCATGAGCTGGTGACCGTTCATCATTTCAAACATCCCGCGGGAGTCCTCATAAGGGAACTGCCCATACAGATCAAAGCCTGTCAGCTTTTGGGCCGTAAAGTATAGCTTGAAACCGCCAGGGTCCAGTTCTGGGGCGATCTGCTCATAGAATGTCTTTGCGTCCATCTCAACCAGCCCTTCTCCACTTGTTGGCCAGCCGTTCCAGAACAGTCAGCCTGCCGGACACTTTCCGTGCCGAGATATCCAGCCCATTCATCTGGCTCTGGATACGGCGACGGATCTGTTTGAGTTGCCGTCTATCACCGCAGCCCTCCAGCACCACATAGCTGCCTTTTCCGTTGGCCAGCACCTCACGCCGCCCGGTATCATCCCGGAGACTGGCCATGAGACGCTGGCCCAGGCGCTTGCGGTAGCTGTCCTGGAGGGCCTCCACATCCCCGCACACGCCATGCTTTTTCAGGATTGCAGCGATCTCGCTGGAGTGGATCTCCATCCCCTCGAACAACGCCTCCAGGATCTCCTGCTCAGCCGCTGGCGGCAGTCTGGGCGGAGCAGTCGGCTTGGCACCCGCGTTTTCCCGGTTCATCGTTCTGCCTCCTTTCGCTTCTTTTGAGGGGAATGCGGCGCTTTTGCAGGCTGCGGATCACCGCGCCAGGTTTCCGGGGCCATGGTATTGATATGGCGGAGCATATCCCGCACGTTTGCACAGGTGAATTCCGGCTGTTCAAATCCATGGCGCTCCGTGTAGATGGTCCACTTATGGGTCTCATGGGGACTGTCCCGTATGACCACAAAATATCTCCCGTTGCGGTCGCCATGTAGCGGCTCAAACCGCATGTCATCATAGAGCGGGCCGGACAGCGGGCAGTTGTTCTTGAACCAGACATAGTAGTGGTCCAGGATATACGGGTCGGTGATCCCCATGACCACCTTGCTCAACTTCTGGAGCCGTCCGGCCAGCGCGTCATCCTGACAGAACCAGTCATACCACCCGGCCTCACACTGAACGGCACGATCTTTCGAGGAAAAATCCCCGGCACGGAACCGCTCCTGCCACTGGCGGACACTCATTTCCGTCATAGCGTCCCCCTCTCCGGCAGGAGGCGCTCCATGAGGTCGGCAATGGTCCGAAACACCTCCGCCAATTCACGAGACTCTTTCACCGTATCTTCCATCTCGTCCCTGGTCATGCGGGTGCATTTAGCCCAGATCCGGACATTTTCCTCTGTGGGGTCCAGCAGGACCGCCTTTTCATACGCCTTGCAGAAGACTCCGGCGATCTTCCCCTCACGGTCGATCTCTGCGTCCTTTTCCTGGATTTCCTTTTTTGCTTTCAGGATGTCCAGCGCCTCCTGGGCGGCCTGCTCTCGCTGCTCCTCCGGCAGATCCTCCACCTGCTTGGTAATCTGGTAGCCCTGATTGATGGACAGTTCCTTCTTGTCCAGCGCCTCCTTGACCGCTGCGGGGGCGTGCTCGTCGATCTGCATCACTTTGCCCATGGTCCGCTCACCCAAGCCAACGGAGTCTGCCAGTTCTTTGCGGGTATCAACAGGAACGGAACTTTCCGGCAATGTTGCCGAAAGGTCAGTTCGCGTACCCTGGTTTGCCTTGGCCCTGGCTTCGATCTCCGGCTTAAGCTTCAGGGCGATCTTGCCCAGTTCCCACTTGTCCAGGTTGCGGCGGCCCTTCTGGGTATCCAGCGCCCACTGCTTGGCCTCCAGCAGATCGTCAAAGGCGAACACCAGCATCTGATAGGGCAGGCCGTGCTTGTCGCACAGGGATTTTCGGTTATGCCCATCGATGACGACCAGATCCTCATTGACGATGATGGAGGTATAGCACCCATTTTTCAGGAGGTCCGTCTCCAGCGCGCCGAGCTGCTCCTCGCTCAAAGGTGGGAGCAGCTCGGCCATCTCAGGCAGCACAACAGGGGTGTGCTCTGTGCTGCTATAAATGATCCCAGTGTTCTTCATCAGGCGGCCTCACACTCGGACTGGTTCTGCTCGGCAGCGGTCGCCACCTCTGCCCGACGGGGGGAGAGGAGCTCCACCTCCGTAGCCTTGATCAGAAAGCCGGGCCGGCGGGTGGGATCGTCAGAAAAAGTGATGGTCTCGAAGTCGCCGGAGGCGGCCAGCTTGCAGCCCTTCCAGGCATAGGCAGCACAGAACTCGGCCAGGGGGCCGCGCACCTTGATGGAGATGAAGTCGGTTAGCCGGTTGCCCTCCTGATCCCGATAGCGGCGGTCCGAGGCGATGCGCAGGATGGCATAGGGCTTGCCCGTGGTTTCGTTCATCTTCAGCTCCACATCATTGGTCAGATTTCCAGTGGCAGTGATCTTCAACATCGTTCATTTCTCCTTTTTCAGTTAGAATAGTTGGTTGTAAGAAAGAGGGGGACTCACAGCTTTTGTGAGTCCCCCAAGGGCTTAATACCCCGTCCGGGGTAGGGTGGGAATGACAGGTTTGCCGTACACCGTGGTCACCCAGCGGCTGACGGCCTGCACCCACTGGCCGTTGTAGACGCCGCCCACGTCGGCCACATTGACAAACGAGGTGGAGGCCAGGTTGGCCACGGCGGTGCAGTGGATGTACGACTTTTCTACCTGGGCAAAGCCAGCGGGGGCCTGTCCAAAGACAAACATGACCTCAGTGACCCGTTCATTGCTGGCAAGGCCCAGTGCGGTGGCTGAGGCAGCCAGGGTGTAGTTCTTGCTGGTGGACAGGTTGTCTGCCAGTGTCTGATACTCGCCGCCGTTCACACGGTAGGTGATCTTATAGGTGCCGGGGAAGTTATAGGTCCCGGTGACTACCGTATCCAACCGAACCTCTGCGGGAAGGGTATCGCGCCAATAAAAGTTGTCCAGCCGGACATTGGATGTGTTGGCAATCCCAGAGAATGTGTAGCGCACCGGCTGGCCCGCCATGATCTCCTTGGGGCCGGTTTTGGTAATAGACACGCCGGTGGTCAGGCTCTTGTTGGTCACCTCAAATTTGACGATCTGTCCCTCATGTTCCAGATAGGCGGTGAGTTCCGTTTCATTTACGCCGTAGTTGGCCGGAGCCTTGACCTCCCGGATGGTGTAGCGGGAGAGGGGCAGGGGCTTGGACACGGCCAGGCCTCGGCTGTCAGAGCGGATGGTGTCCACTAGATTACCCGCCTTATCATAAATCTCAAATACGGCCCCCTCCAGCAGCGTTCCGGCAGGCAGGCCGTTGGTGGGGTTGTAGTCGGCAGACTTCTTGACGATCTGGATCTGGCCTGTGATGGCCCGGTTTTCCCAGGTGATTTCCGTGGTCTCGCCCGGCTTTATATAGACGGTTTTCAGCTGTTCGTCTACGATGTAGCCCTCGTTCTCCAGCTCCCGCAGATACACCTTGCCAGACAGCTCCAGGGTGTCAATGTAGGCGTATCCGTTCTGGTCGGTGGTGAACTGATCCACCGGATTCATGTTGCTGTCATAGAGCAGGAAGGTCACGCCGTAAATGCCCTTTCGGGTGTCTGCGTCGATCTTGTGCAGCAGGATGCCGGAGAATGCCTTGTTGGTCACAGTCTTTCTGGTGATCTCCCCATCCTTTACGGTGAAGTAGATGGGTGTGGGGTCCAATTTGAAGGTATCCGGGCAATCGGTTTCCACGGCATAGTAGTTGTCAGCCTCCAAGGGCAAGAACACTTTTCCATCCTTCCCGGTGGTCACGGTGTCCACCAGAGCGTCGTCGCTGACGCGGCGGATCTCAAACGTGACTCCAGGGATGGTCTCTGCCTGATCAGCCTCATTGACTTTGGTAAACTCCACACCGCCTACCGGCGAATTGTAGAACCAGAGTTCCTGTGTATCGTCCGGGTTGACCACCACCGTCTGGCTCTGGGTGTTGGGGTCGATGGTGTACCCAGGGATGCTTTCCACTTCAGTTACTACCACTGTGCCGGTGATGCCGGAGAGGACGATCTGGCCCTCCGCATTGGTCCAGTACAGGCCATTGGAGGACAGCTTACCGCCCTCGTCTGGGAGATAGGTGCCATCCGCATAAGCGATCTTGAACTGCACCCCCTCCAGCGGGGTCTTGTCTTTGCTGGACAGCTTGTGGATGATGAGGTTTCCCATAGGCTGGTTACGGAACTCTACCGTGACGGTTTGTCCCTCCTTGACCTGGACGGTTTGGGGCGTATCGTCCAGCAGATAGCCTGGCTTGGCACGGGTTTCCTTGATGACCAGCGTGGTCCCAGGTTCTACCCCTTCTACCAGGAAAGTGCCGGTGCTGTCTGTCACGAACTTGCCGTTGGCGTCGCCCACCACAGAGCCGTCCGATTTTGTCACCAGGAACTCCACATCGGCGAGCGGCGTGTTGTCCGCTGCCGATACCTTCTTGACCAGAACAGCTCCCTTGGGGGCGTTGGAAAAGTAGAGGGTTACGATGTCTTGATCCTCGCCGCTGATATAGAAGGACTGGGGCGCGGCGTCAATCACGTGGCCGCTGTCGCTCTCCAGCTCCTCGCAGATGTAGTAGCCCTTTTTGAGCCCGGTGACGGTGAAGGAGCCGTTGGCCGAAGTCGTGTACGTACCGATCACAGTGCCGCCGCTGCCGCTGACCTCGCCACCCAGGTATTTCAGATGGAAGCGGCAGCCGGAGATCCCAGCTCCAGTCACGCTATCCTGCTTGTAAACCACCAATGCAGACAGGGGCGTGTTGGGAATGGTTACAGTCTTGTTTTCGCCGCCCTTGACGTAGACCTCTGTAACAGGGTCATCCGGGAGCTGGTAGCCGGGGGCTGGCTTGGTCTCTTTGATGGTCAGCCAGCCGTCCTCGATGCCCTCCAGGATGATCTGACCCGCCTCGTCTGTCTGGAAGGTCCCCAGGTCCCGCTGCTCCCCAGTTTCCGTCTTATTGCTGGACCATGTGATGTGAAACTCGGCGTACTGGATGGGGTCATGGGTGACGGAGCTTTCTTTCTGGATGGTGACGGTGGGCCGCTTGTGGTTTTCAAAATACACATCCCGGTCCCGATTGGGATAGAGGGTGACTAACTGGGGGTCTGCATCCGGGAGGTAGGGAGACGGGACGGACTTTTCAATCACCTCGTACACCCCGGGCATGAGGTTGGAGACAGTGGCAGAACCATCCGGCCCAGTGGTTACTTCGGCCACAGAATGTCCGTCCGCGCCCTTCACCAAGAACACGGTGCCGGGGACCGGCGCGCCGGTATCGGCGTCGTGCTTCCAGATGGTCAGGTTGGGCCGCTTGTCATTTTGCAGACAAATCGTGGCATCTTTACCGGGGAACAGCTGCACATGATACTCTGTGGGGTCCAGGATATGGTCCGATACTGTGGTAACCTCTTGCAGGGAATAGACGCCAGGTTCCAGACCCTCCCAGGTGATCTCTCCTGTGCTGGAGGTGATGCGATCCAAATATCGAGAGCCGTCCTCGATCTTGGACAGCCGGTAGGTGACGCCGCCCAGGGGTGTCCCATCCGCACTCTCTTTGTATAGATGCAGAGAGGGCAGCTTGGAATTGGTGAACACAAATTGGGCCTGGTCACCGCCGTCCAGGTGGATGATCCGCTGGGCATCGTCTACCACATAGCCGGGGCACTCCAGTTCCGTTACTACATAAGTGCCCACGGGGAGCTTGGAGAGGTCGATGGTCCCGTCCTCGGAAGTGGTGTACTCCTCCGGCCCGAAGCTGCCATCCACTGCCTCAAAACGGAATCGGGCGTTGGCGATAGGCTGGGAGAGGTCGGAACTGTCTACCTTGATAAGATGGATGCCGGGCAGGCGGTCATTGAAGAACACCAGGTCTTTGATGCCATCTCCGGCCTCCAACTCCACCTCCTGGGGAGTGGTATCCAGCACATGGCTGTCTCCGCCCGTATTCCGTTCCTCCACCCGGTAGGTGCCGGGCTGGCAGTTGGTGAGGAGGATCTGGCCAAACTCGTCCGTCTGAAAGATGCCCAGGCTTTCGGCGTCCCGGAAAATCTCGAAGGAGACATTGGGCATGAGCTCCATGCTGCCTCGCTCATATTTGGTAATCCGCAGGCCGGGCAACTCTTGGTTGATAATCGTGACGGTGGATTCCTCCCCGGTCACGACCGCCACGGTCTGTACCGTGTCCGTGTCCGCGATCCAACCCTCAATGCCAGCCAGTTCCCGGACCTCCCAGCCGCCGGGGGCCAACTCATCGAAGACGATTACGCCATTATTGGTCTGGCCTGTCCGGGTCTCGCCAGTCTCGATGTGCTTAATCTGGATGGTGACGCCGGAGAGAGCGTCACCGGTGTCACTCCGCTTCTCCACCCGCAGGGAACCATAGGGGGCATTCCAGAACGTCAGAGTGGCGGTCTTGTCATACTCCACATCCGCGTGCTGGGTGCGCTCCTCCGGGAGCAAGTGATACCGGGGCGGAATCTCCTCGGTTACGGTATAGTGGCCCTCAAGGGTCAGGGGGATTACCACGGTTCCGTCCGGGCCGGTGGAGAAGGAGCCTACCTTGCGTCCCTCCGGGTCATAGATGGAGAATACAGCCCCTTCCAGAGGGAGCTCGGTCCCTTCCTCCAGCTTCACAATCTTTAGGGCCGTCTCGTCCGGGCCGGGTTCCCCGCCGTCCGCATAACTGCTGATGGCGGCCACATCCAGCCGCACATTGTTGTCCAGGTCGCAGATGTAGTTTTGCAGTTCGCCGTACTTGTCCTTCTCCTGGCACACAGCGTACATGGCAGCATACTGGGCTACCGGGGCGGAAAGGGAGAGCTGCACATTACCGGACTGTCCCTCCACACTGCTGGCGGGATAGAGCACCTTGAATGTGCCCGCGTAGCCATCCGAGGTGGGCTGGGTGGTAACGGCGGTGATCTCGTTGTTGTTGGCATCCACGATCTTTGTGCCATCCGGAACACTGCCGGGATCAGAGAACGATACGGTCACATCATAGTCGTACACCCAGGTCTCGCTCCAGACAGTAAATACCTGTTGCAAGTATGCCTGGCCGTCGATGGTCACGGGGTAGGCCGTAGACTTGTCCGCTGTGACGGTCATCCGGGGAGAGAGCATATAGTTGTAGGTCGTACCCCGCTTATAAATGTCCTTGGCAGCGGCTAGGATGCGATTGCCAATGTCCAGTTCAGAGCCGGTCAGGCCGGGGGCTACCTTCAGATTGGCGATATTCCAGTTGGGAAGCAGGTAGCACCAAAGGGCCATTTTGGTGGCGTAATATGCCTGATATTTGTTGTCCAGGTTTAGCTCCCCCAGGCTGCGGTGAGGGTAGCCGTTGGAGATGATACCCACCACTTTGGGGTCGCTGGCCTTTTCCTCGGCCAGGTACTTGATGCTCTCACCAGGGCCTACGCTCTGCGGGACGCCGGGGGTGGTGGGGTTGACGCAGTAGGCTGGGGACTCCTTTGTTGTTCCATCATTGGATTCGTACAAAAAGTAGGTGTATGTCTGCTTTTTGACTGCTCCGTTGATAGAGAGATAGCCCAGTTCATAGTCTCCATTGTAGATGTTGACCTCGCCTAGGGCTTCTTCCACACTGTCTGCGGCAAAGACCGATGTGGGTAGGATGCCAAGCAGCAGGATACAGGCCAAAAACAGGGATAGCAGTTTTTTCATAGCGCCTCCTTCAAAATGGGCGGAAAGAGGTGTTGAACATACATTGCTCACCACCTCTTTCTAAACATGATTTAGTTAAGATTCAGAAGAAGCAAAGAAAAAAGCGCAGTGCGTTTCCTTGTGTTGAGAGAAAACGCTCTGCGCTTAAAGTTCTACGGCCCGGACGCACCAGCGGTATTCCTGCTGATCACGGACACAGGTAAATAGGGTAATGCGGTTGTCGGTGGTAGAGGCTGTGTCGCTGGTGTCTGTCTCCAGTACCTTTTCCACGCTGACTACCTGATAGGTCCGTGTGCCCAGCTTGGTGGTCCAGGTGATCGAGTCCCCTGGCTCCAAGGTATGCAGGTCTCCAAAATCATCCCGGACACCGCGGTTGTGACCCGCAATACAGCAGTTGCCGTCCCAGACACTAGTGCCAGGGAAATGACCGGCCCCTTTTGCCAGAGTGCTGCTGTCTGTCCCTTCGTAGACCTTGGTAGACAGGCCGATAGCCGGGATCTTGAGTGTCCCCAGGTGTCCGTCGGAGTAGTAGAGATCGCTGGTGACGGCGGTATAGCCGACGTCCTGGCCAGAACTGCCCCCATTTCCTGTGTCGATCACAGGATAGTTGACGCTCCCTGTCTGGGACACCAGCCCGCCACCATCCAGAGCACCGGGGATGAGATTGGGCGTCAGAGGGTCGCCGCTGCCGGGGAGGTAACTGGTAGGTGTGCCAAATCCAGGCGGGATCAGGGCGGTGTTCTTACTCCGGTCTACATTGGGATCTTCCCATTCGTAGATGGTGTCATCGCTGGTAGGTCTGCCGAATAGGTAATCGTCCGGGGCCTCCATGGTATATTCCAGGGCGCTGGCCTGTCCCACGCACAGGGCGCATAGCATTGTGGCCAGCAGAAGTGCTCTCAGCTTCAGTTGAATCAGCTCCTTCCTTTATACCGCTTGAACAGGAAAACCCCACCCGTGGTCAGCAGGAGAATCGCGCCGCCAATCAGGAGGGGCTGTTTGATGTCGATATCTGCCGTGGCCCCGTTTGAGTTTTCGCTGGAAGGGGTATCTGTGGGGGCCGGGTCCGTCTGCTCCGCGGGGATCTCCATGCTGCCGAAAATGGCGGTATAGGTCAACACAGAGCAGTTGGTTTTGGAAACTTGGCCGGTATAGTCTGCCGTAACAGTGTAGCCGGTAGCATAGGTGCTGCTGGTAGTGCCGGTATATTTGGCAGTGGCGGTATAACGGGTGACGACCCCATCCGCCCCAGCTTCACTGGTCTCGGCCCACTGGACGTCTGCCAGAGTCAGGCTTTTCCCATTGTCCTCAATGCTCTTTGGAATCAAAGATACATCCGCTTCCGAGAGATTGGGATAGGTGCGGGTGGCGGAGAGATCCTTTGTCCGGGTAGCATAACCGTCTGCCGCTACCTTGACAGTGGTATGATCCAGTGTCAGAGTGCCGGTATAACCGTCCTCTGTGGTTACCTCCATCTGCGGTTCCAGACTCTGGAGGATCTTCTCCATATTGTTGGTCTCACTGGCCAGCGTTTTGGTCTGGGTGATGGTCTGGATGTCCACCCCAACCTCGTCCTTCCGCGTCATGTCCAGCAGATAATAGAGGCGGCCATCCCGCTCAAAATCCTCGGTGGGAATCTGGGAGGGATCATCTGCCAGGGATAGCTGGTACACTTTCTTGATCCTGGGGCTGTCTCCCTCCATATACTCCTCAACCGATGTGGGGTAGTAGCTGGCGCTCTGCTCCGGTTCGACGGCCAAAGCGGGGACAGATGCCGCCAGGAGCAGGGTCAGGGCGCACATTGTGGTCAAAATGCGTTTCATACTGGATTCCTCCTACAACAATTTTTCTTTTGATTTGCCGGAAATCATATTGTCATTTCTTCTTTTGGAAATTGTCACCCCCTTTCCCGGAGCACATTTCGTTGCAGCAGATACTCATTCCAATCCTTTCCCTGTGGCGGAAGTTGTTGAGACACCTCATAGCCCTCTACGCAGAACATTTCTCGGAGCTTTTGGGTTGCCTGCCGACCATGTTCATCGTTATCCAGGCACAGAATAATCCGGCGTATGTGTGGGTTGTCTCGCAGATAGGTCCGCAGTCCTCCTTCGTACAGCCCACACAGCGCCACCGCGTTGGAGGTCACTTTCCGGTGCAGGGTGCAGAAGCTCATCAGGTCGATTGGGGCCTCAAAGACAAGAACTGCATCATGCTTCTTGCTGCAGTGAAGTCGAAATGCGATGTCCTTATTGCTGCCTGGGACATCCCCCTTAAAGCTGCTGCCGTTCCGATCATAGGTTCCTCGTTGGTTGGCAAATACCGGCGCTCCTGATTGGTCCCGGCCAACAAAGACACAGTTGTGATGCTGGGCGTCCTCGTACAGCAATCCAGCCTCCACAAAGCCCCGGATCACTTGGGGTGCGATCCCACGCTTGCGGAGATAGGCAAACACCCTGCGGTGATTCACGTTGGCAGGAGGGAGGGTAAAGGGAACCTTTTCCTCCTTTTTTGGGGCCTGCCGCGGAGTGCTCGCCGGGGGAGGGTCACGGGCGCGGCCATGCCAGGTCAGCAGGTACTCCACGGCCTCCGGGAAACTTTTGTTGTAGAACCGCTGGAGGAATGTGATGGCATCTCCGCCGATGCCCTCTGAGTAGCGGAACCAGGTACGTCTGTCCTTGATTCGGATGCTGTCCATCTCCTGCGTGGTGTAGTACCTGCCGATCCGCTTCACCTGGTAGCCCAGGGAGATCAACAGATCCGGAAGGTCCGTGTCTCGGACAGTGGCCATTTCAGCCTCTGTAAAGCGCGTCCTTTCTGCTGTTTGCATCATGTCACCTCCTTCTCGAAAAAACAAAAAAGGGGCCGGAGGACACATCCGCTTGAGATGTGTTCTCCGGCCCCTTACTTTGACTCCTTGTGTTATTGTTCGATGTCCGCTGTGTCTCTCTCCGCCTCCGCACTGGCCTCGCTGGCGTCTGGGGTGGTACCGGCGGCTCCACTGTCCTCCGGGGCTTCCTCGGTGCTCTCAGGGGCCTCCTGTGGGGCCAGGCTGGCTTCGGCTTCCGCCAGCGCCTGCTCGATCAGGCCCAGGACGAAGTCCCGCTGGGTGAGCTTTACGCCGGTCCGAGCCGTTTCTCTGGCCAGGTGGGTTTTGATGCGCTGGAAGAGTTCCTCGGGGATCTGGAATGCCATCGTTCTGCTGCCTGTCATGTTGATTCCTCCATTCTCATCTTTCATCTTGTAGTATTCAGTGAGCAGTGATGCGATGTACTGGCTGGTGGTCATCTCCAGGCGGTCTTTTTCTTCTGTTACCCGGTTGTGCAGGGCGATGTCGATTTGGGCGCATAGATTTTTCTTGTCTGCCATGGTCTGCGCTCCTTTCCTCGTTTTGCAACGCAAGTATATCCAAAACCATGGTAGAAAGCTATTACCAAGACCACCAAGGAACCAAGGACAAAGCAAGCAATACCACCAACTGAAACAGCTACGTAATAAAAAGCGAGAAGCCCCCGCTAGCAGTTCGATTTGAACTACCAGCGGGGGCTTCTCTCGCTGTTTTCTCTTTGCTCAGAGGTTCGAATCACCCCACATCACGAAAATGGCCTTTTGCATCTCCATCTCGGCTGGTGCTCGATTTTTCCCTCTGAAACGGCTGAAACCCTTGCCGCAGCAAGGGTTTCGGGGGTTGCATCTTTTTCAGCAACCTTAGTTGGTCCGAGTGGCGAGAATCGAACTCACGGCCTCTTGAACCCCATTCAAGCGCGCTACCAAAACTGCGCTACACCCGGATATCTGTAAGCGTTTGTCGCTCACAGCTTGATTAGTATACCCGACTTCTCGCATTTTGTCAAGCGCTTTTCGGCAACTTTTTTAAATTTCTTCGTCCGCATCCTCCTGCAAGGGCAGGGTCGGCTGGGCAATGGGCGGAAATTCCACCGTAGCCACAGCCACCGCAAACACGCTCTCCGCACCCGCCGAAAGCAGAGCCTGTGCACAGGCGGCAGCCGTAGCACCGGTGGTGATCACATCGTCCACCAGCAGCACGCGGCGGCCCTCTATGAGGTCCGGGTCCTGCACGCGGAACGCACCGGCCACATTGGCCAGGCGCTGTTCAAAGGGCAGTCCTGCCTGCCGGTTCTTCCGGCGGGCAGGACCAAGAGCCTTTGTTTCCAGCGGAAGGTCCAGTGCCTCTGCCAGCGGCTGCGCCATGCGTTCCGGTACATTGTACCCGCGTCTGCGGCTGGACGCCGGTACCGGCACGATGCAGTCATAGCCGAGCCGGGCACCTTCCACCCGCTGAGGCACCGGTTCCGCGCCCCTCATCCGGACCTCGCTGCCAAAGGCAAGCTCTGCCAGCACCACGCCCAGCTCCACCGCCGTCCATGGTGCAGCCTGATACTTTGCCCGCAGGATGGCCCGCCGCACACAGCCCTCATACCGGAACGGTGCCGCTGCGCCGCTCAGGCCGCCCAGATAATGCTGCGATGCATCCAGCCGGATGCCGGGCTTCCGGCGCAGCCGGTCCACTTCTTCCGCACAGTCCGGGCAGGTCCTTATGCTGCCCAGCACCGCATTGCAGAAGGGGCACCGACGCGGATAAAGCAGCTGCCGTACCCCGCGCAGTGCCCGGCGCGGGGCGCTGTAATAGCGCATCAGTCCTTCTTCACGGCCACGATCACGCGGACGCGCTTGCCCGCGGCGCAGCCAAAGTTGTCGTACCAGCCGGTGAGGTAGTAAGCGTCCGAGTTCACCTCGGCCAGCTTCGTGGCGTAATACTGGCCCTTGTACCACAGGTACACCTGCGCATTGTCCGCCACCTCATAGCGGGTGGAACCGGACAGCACTGACGCGGCACCCACCTTGTCGATCTTCATGGGCATCAGCTGCACCATGGCCTTCACCGAACCGTTCACTTCCTGCCGCACGGCCAGGCCGCCGGCCAGCACCGGGTATTTGATGGAGGTGGTGTAGCTGGTAAGCTGTCCATTGACATAGCACACATAGGTGGCACCGCCGCCCACATAGTTCAGGATGGTGCCATAAGGCTCCCCTACCACCTTAGCCAGCTGTTTGACACCGATGCTCACCAGGGAGCCGGTGCTGCTGGTGACCTTATTCCACACGGTCTGGAGGATATCGCCGTTGATGACGCCCCACAGGATCTCGCTGGTGGTAGGCACCAGCACGCTCCGCAGGTCCTTCAGCACCTGGTTGGTCCCATCAGAGCCTTCGCCCTCAGAATCCCCTGCAGTGGCAGGGGTCTTGGTGGAGGGCAGGTTGGCCGCAATGTTGCGGATATCATCCAGCACGCCGTACTTCCACAGGTCGCCGGTGACATCGTTGAGGATCAGCCGGTCGATCTCGCCGTTGTCGTTAAGCGTATAGTAGCGGACATTCAGCATGTTCAGTTTCGTCCCGGATAGGCGGCTGGGACGAACCGTCCCAGCCACACCCTCCGTAGTCGTATCCAAGATCTGCACGTCGTCTGCCAGCTTATGGTCGCCCAGCATGGTGGCGTCTGCGCTCACCGTGCCGCTGGTGGTCCGGTTTTCAATCGCGGTCACGTTCTCGCCTTCCGGCGTCACGTCGATGCGCACCATCCAGCCGGCGGGGTAGTTCAGGCTTTTGTCCACATTCACGGTGCGGGTGATGCCGTCGGTGCACATCACTGCTACGCGCTGCAGCACGTCGGCACCGTTGTCCTCCACAAGAGAGCGGGTGGCCGTCTGCACCACGCCGTAGAACACGCTGTCGGCCTCTTCGCCGGTGACCACATCCGCCACCTCATTGTCCATGCCCAGCAGCAGGGTGACCACTTCGCCCACGCCGCCGCCGTTCAGGGACGAGATTTTGGACGCCACCGCCGAGCTGCCCAGCTGGTAGCTGGTACCGGCCACGGTCACCGCCGTGGGAGCGCTGGCGCTGGGCGAAACTGCTGTGATGCGGCCTGCGGCGCGGCGGGTATAGATCCATACCGTCTGCAGACTCTCGCTGTAATAATACACATCGTATTTGTTCAGTTCGCCGGACTCCGACACCTTGTCGTTGCGGTACACGCTCACCGGTGCAAAGGGCAGCTGGGTGCCCTCCGACGCCACAAAGGGTCCCTTCAGGCTGCTGAGCAGCACCGTGGAGGTGTCCACCTGACCATTTGCCACGGTAAAGCCCAGGGTGCTGCCATAGGCTCCGCCGGAGGCCGTGTTGGCCGTGAGGGCGTTGTACAGCAGCACAGCGCAGTCCTCGTAGGTCATGGTCTGGCCCTGTGCCCTGTTCAGCTGGCTGCGCAGGCCCAGTTCCTGAGCCTTGTTCAGCTGCGCCGCCGGGAAGGCACCGTTCAGATCTGTCATCTTGTAGCCCAGCAGCTTGAGCACGGCCGTGCAGGCTTCTTCCAGCGTGACGGCGTTGTCCGGGCGGAAGGTGCCGTCCGTGTAGCCGTTCATCCAGCCCTGCTGCACCGCAATGCGGATGTAGGGTGCCCACTGCGAAGAGCCGGGCACGTCCTTATACAGGGTGCCCACAGCCCCCTGGGAGGCTGCGCTCTCCCGGTACGCCGAGAACGCCACCAGCATGCGGGCAAAGGCCCCGCGGGTGACGGCGGCGTCCAAGCTGCCGGTCTGCCCGGCGTCCATACCGCCCAGCGTGATGGCCGTCTGCACGGCCGTGTTGCTGGCACTGCCCAGCGCAGCCGCCGGCATGGCCAGCATGGACACCGCCATGCTCACCGCCAGCAAAAGTGCGAGAAAACGTTTTTTCATAGGTATTCCCCTTTCTTCGGGCTCAGTCGTAACGCAGCGCCTCGATGGGATTGAGACGTGCCGCGCGCCGGGCCGGCAGATAGCCGAACAGCACACCGATGCCCACCGAGATGCCAAAAGCCACCACGATGGAGTTGAACGACGGACTCACCGTGATGGTGGTATCGCTCATGAACATGGGCAGCACCTTGTTGGCCGCCATGCTCACCGCATAGCCCAGTGCGATGCCCAGCACACCGCCCAGCGCCGAGGTGGTGGCAGCTTCCACCACGAACTGCGCCAAAATGGTGCGCTCCTTGGCACCCAGGGCCTTGCGGATGCCGATCTCACGGGTGCGCTCGGTCACCGACACCAGCATGATGTTCATGATGCCGATGCCGCCCACCAGCAGCGAGATGCTGGCAATGCCGGTGAGCACCACGATGACCATGTTGATCATCTTGTTCATCTCTTCCAGCCACTCGCTGGCGCTGTACACATAGTAGCCGTTTTCGGTCTTGAGGATCTTCTGCAGCTCCTCTTCCATCGTGGTTTTGGCCTCGTTGGCAAAGCTTTCGTCCGTCATCACAGCCGTGTAGTTATTCACTGCGCTCTGGCTGGAAAGCCGCATCACGGTGGTGTAGGGCAGGTAGACGCAGTCGTCGTCGCTGCCTTGCTGCATGGTGGGGTTGCTGACCTTGGCCGCCAGCACGCCCACAATGCGGAACTTGTTGGCACCGATCTTCAGCGTCTGCCCCACACCGTTGCCGCCAAAAGCCACCCGGTTCAGGTAATCGCCAATGATGCAGACCTGCTTGTTGTCCTGCATATCCATGTACTGCAGGCCGCGTCCCTGTGCGATCTGGTAATTTTTCATTTCGGTGTAGCTCTCGTCCACACCGCTGATGTTGGACCAGCGGTAACTGGTGGTGCCGATCTTCAGCGTACCGCTGGCTTTGCCGCTGAATTCGATCTGGGGCGACACGGCCTTGATCAGGTCGGAGTGCCGCTGGCAGATGTCGTACATATCGTCCACCGGTACGGTGCGGGAGCCGTAGCCCCACACCTGGATGCTGAGGGTGTTGGTGCCCAGGGCCGAAAAGCTGTCCCGCATGCTCTTGGTCATACCGTTGCCCAGACCCACGATGACGATGACCGCCATCACGCCGATGATGATGCCCAGCATGGTCAGAAAGGTGCGCAGCTTGTTGCTCCACACGTTCTGGATGGCCTGCCGGAAGGTTTCAAAGATCATGCCTGTTCCTCCTTTTCCGGCGTTTCGGGCAGCAGAGTGGGCTGCACCATGGCCTCCGGTGCGTGAGAGTCGCCGTCATACACCACCCGGCCGTCCTCCAGCCGGATGATGCGGTCGGCCTGCACGGCAATGGAGTTGTCGTGGGTGATCAGCACCACGGTATGTCCCTGCTTGTGCAGTTGCTGCAAAAGCCCCAGCACCTCGCGGCCGGTGTGGGAGTCCAGTGCACCGGTGGGCTCGTCGGCCAGGATCACCGGCGGGTTGCGCACCAGTGCCCGCGCAATGGACACACGCTGCTGCTGGCCGCCGGAAAGCTGGTTGGGCCGGTTTTTCAGTTTGTCGCCCAGGCCCACCTGCTCCAATACTTCACGGGCACGGGCGTGCCGCTCGGCGCGGGAGACGCCCGCGTACACCAGCGGCACCTCCACATTCTCCATCAGGTTCAGCCGGGGCAGCAGATTGTACTGCTGGAAGATGAAGCCCAGCATCTCGTTGCGGACCGAGGCCAGTTCGTTGCGGCTCATTTTGCCCACGTCCCGGCCGTTGAGCCGGTACACCCCGTGGGTAGGCACATCCAGACAGCCGATGATGTTCATGCAGGTGGACTTGCCGGAGCCGGACTGGCCCACGATGGCCACGAACTCGCCTTTGTCGATCTTCATGGTAATATGGTCTGCGGCCTTTACTGTGGTGTCGCCCATCTGGTAATACTTGCAGACCTCTTCAAATTCGATCAGAGCGCTCATGCATTCCTCCGTGTCAGGTCAGGATCACGCCGTCGGCCTCGCCGATCACTTCGCCGTCATTTCCGGCGTCCACCGGCTCGTCAACGGCCGGTTCCTCGGTCACGGTGCTTTCTGCACCTTCCCCATCGGCCTTGCCGTCGGTGGTCTCGCCGCCCGTCGTGTCGGTGGTGCCGTCGGTCGTGTACTCATAACCGCCGTTGTCGTAATAGGTATCGCTGCTCACCGAGCTGGGGTCGTAGCCCACGGTGTCCTGCGCGGTCAGGCCGCTGACAACCTGGGTGTAATCGCTGTCACTGACGCCCAGCTTGACCTTGACGTACACAAAGCCGTCCGGTGCGACCATGTCCGGGTCTGCGTTGACCGCACTGGGAGAGTCCTGGGTCACCAGCACATAGCTGCCGCGCACCACGGCTGCGTTGGGCACCGCCAGTGCGTTCTTGGCCTGGGCCACCACGATCTCCGCGTTGGCGTTCATGCCGGGGCGCAGGCCGTCGGTCTCGTCGATGCGCACGGTGACCGGGTAGGTGGTGGTGCCGCCGCTGGTGTCGCCCTTCATGGACACGCGGGTCACAACGCCCTCATAGGTCCTGTCCTGCACGGCGTCTGCGGTGACCTGCACGGTCTGCCCTACCGACAGGCTGCTGACCTGCAGCTCATCCACATTGATGGTCATTTCCAGGTAGCTCAGATCGTAGATGGTGCACAGGTCGCTGCCCGTGCTCAGGGCATCGCCCACCTTGGCGGCCTTTTCGATGATGGTGCCGCTGATGGGCGAGGTGATGGTGTAGTTGTTCATGGTGTCCTGGGTGCTCTGCATGGACAGCTCGGCCCCACGCAGGGTCTCAGAAGCAGACTGGATGGACTCGCTCAGGTCGTCACCGCTGATCTGCAGCACGATGTCGTCCTTGTTCACGCTGTCGCCCTCGCGTGCATAGATGGCGGTAACCGTACCGGCGGCCAGCGTCGTCAGGGTGCGCTCGGCCTGATACTGGAAGGTGGCCGCGCCGATGGAGCTCACGCCGTTCACGGTAGCGGTGGCCGCCTGGGCGGTGGTCAGGCCGCCCGCATTGCGCACCGAGATGGTCACGGTGCGGGTGAGCAGGTTGCCGGTGCTCAGGGCATCGGTGCCGGTGACGGCGGTAATGGTGCCGGTCAGGGTCTCAAAGGCTGTCTCTTATACACATCTGAC
>OWJD01000159.1_pt1 | contig 31575 bp, 29 predicted proteins | sample 1732601 | NCBI WGS metagenome assembly OWJD01 (sample SAMN05065733, study PRJEB22554) | human gut metagenome | biome: ENVO:2100002; feature: ENVO:00000062; material: ENVO:00002003 | host: Homo sapiens | place: USA
TGTCCGGGCTGGTGACCGGCAGGGTGTCGATCTGCTTGTCGCGCATGATCTCCCACGCCTTGCGCAGGCTGGTGGAGCCGGGGATGCCGGGCATCTCGCGGTAGTCCACATCGCGGATCTTCGGGTTCACGTCCGTGCACATGCGCGGGGGCTTTACCCCGAACTTTTTGAGCACGAACTCGGTCTCCTGATTCATTTTGCCTGCACGGCGGGGCTCACAGACCAGATCACTGGTCTTGTTTTTCAACTCTGCATAGGCAATGGCCGAGCAGATGGAATCGGTATCCGGGTTGCGGTGGCCGATCACGACCACCTTATGGGCTGCTTTTGGCATATTGTTCCCCCTTTGGGTTCTGATTTACCTTTTATTTCTTATCTCATTTACCACAGTGCACTCCCCTCTCCTGCAAAGCGCAGTGCACCTCAGGTTTATTTTAGCACAATTGCCTGCACGGGTAAAGTGGAACAAACACGCTGCGGCGCGGCTTTTCCGCCTGCCGCAGTCCTTGACAGACCCTGCAAAAAACGGTAAGCTTTACCTGAAAAAAACACAAATGGAGGCATCTATGAAAAACCAGTTTTTCCGCATCCTCTCCTGCTGCGTGCTGCTGGCCTGCCTGTGCGCCCTGCCCGCCTACGCACAGGAACCCAAGGCCGCACAGCCCGCCGCAAAAGAGGATAAGGTGGTAACAGATATCACCGGTTCTGCCGACCTGATGCGCAATGTCGTTGGCTTTACCACCAACTTTGGCGGGCCGTACCACTTTGCGCAGGCAGACCACAAGTCCCCTGCGCAGGCCTACGGTGATGCCCCTGCCGAGGGAGCCGTTGCGGTGCTGCGGCTTTTTGCCCGCGCCGATGACCACGGCGATGTTCCCCTCAACACCAGCGGACACAGCTTCCTCACCATCACCAATGTCTCGGAGCAGGATATCAATGTGGGCGGACTGCTCATTGCGCCGGATACGTCCATCACCGTAAGCACCCGCGGCAACCGCTGCGAGCATTCCGGCATCTGGTACAATCTGGAGGGCTACTACAAATATTACCTGAACGCTTCTTACTATCAGAATCTTTACGGCATTCAGGTCTCACTGGACCAGAGCCAGCTAGACACTGTAAATCAGGCATTGGCCAACGCAGACCACTGGTCGGTCATTTACAACTGCACCTCGTTCTCTGCGGGCCTCTGGAATGCCGTGTGCTCCGATACGCTCTGCGCCGGTGTGCCCGAGACCCCGGCCGACCTGAAAGCGGACATGCTGAGGAAGTACCCAGACAAGACGGTGTTCGGGCCGACCGTCCCGTATGATTATATCGTATATTACGGCACCAGCCTGACCCCCAGTCAGGAATTTTCCTGACAGAAGATTTTCTCTTGTAATTCTGCGCGCTCTGCTGTATGATATAGGTCATGTATCCAAGTGTATCTTGTCACCGTTACGGAGGAACCTATGACAGCAACCAAAACGCCCGCGTTCCATAAGCCGCCGCTGTTCACCCGGCAGCAGCTCATTGCCCTGCTGCTGCCGCTGATCGCAGAGCAGGCGCTCAGCGTGACCATCGGTCTGGCCGACACGCTGATGGTCTCCTCGGTGGGGGAAGCCGCTGTTTCCGGCGTGAGCCTTGTGGACAGCTTCAACACCCTGATGATCCAGATCATGAGCGCCCTTGCCACCGGCGGCGCGGTGGTCACCAGCCAGTACATCGGCCGGCAGGAGCCAAAGGATGCCAAGAATGCAGCGGCGCAGATCCTGTTCATCCTGTCCAGCTTCAGCCTGCTGGTGGCCGCCGTTGTGGTGGCGGGCCGCCATGCCATCCTGCGCGGCATCTTCGGCTCCATCGACGTGGACGTGATGCGCTATGCCGAGACCTACTTCCTGCTCTCGGCCCTGAGCTACCCGTTCATCGGCCTGTACAACGCCGGTGCGGCCCTGTTCCGGGCGCAGGGCAACAGCAAGATCAGCATGATGTCCAGCCTTGTAATGAATGTGGTGAACATTGGCGGCAACGCCGTGCTGATCTACGGCTTCAAAATGGGCGTGATGGGTGCCGCACTGGCCAGCCTTGTGTCCCGCGCCATTGCCTGCGTGGCTGTGCTGTACCTGCTGCAGCGGCCCGCCTGCCCGCTGCGGGTGGACGGCCTGCAGGCCCTTGCCCCGAAGGCACGGCTCATCCAGCAGATCCTGCGGGTGGGCATCCCTGCCGGTATTGAAAACGGCATGTTCCAGATCGGCAAGCTGTCCGTTTCCAGCCTGACCTCCACTTTGGGCACCGCCGCCATTGCGGCCAACGCCGTGGCAAACACCACCACCACCTTTTTGAACATCCCGGCCAACGCCGTGGGCATGGCTGCGCTGACCGTGGTGGGCCAGTGCCTTGGCGCAGGCGAAAAAGATCAGGCCGTGTATTACTCCCGCCGCCTGATGCTGTTTGCCTACTGCGGCGCATGGTTCATGAACCTTTCGGCCTTCCTGTTTGCCAACAAATTTGCACTGGGCCTGTTCAACCTCTCGCCGGAAGCCTACGCCATGGCGCTGGAAGTGATGGTGTGGTTCAACATCGTTTCGCTGTTCATCTGGCCTTCCAGCTTTACCATGCCCAACATCCTGCGTGCGGCAGGCGATGCCCGCTTTACCATGACCGTGAGCATCGTGTCCATGTGGGCCTTCCGGGTGGGCTTCTGCTACCTGTGTGTGCTGGCCTTCCACGGCGGCCTGCTGGCCATCTGGATGGGCATGTATCTGGACTGGGCGTTCCGCTCCCTGTGCTTCTTTGTACGCTTCGTGCGCGGCAAGTGGCTGGAACAGCAGGTCATCTGAATCTTTCCTCTGCATTTTATAAGAGCCTGCCGCGAAGGCAGGCTCTTTTTTACGCAATACGCACAAATAATTTATTTGTTTTTCAGCAATGTTGTCTGCTTTCATTCTTGTTTTTGTCACATTCCCGGCGTATAATTTCACAGTGCTAAGAGCTTTCACTTCTGCAAAAAGGAGGCTTTTTCAATGAAACGCAGTTGGTTTTCGCGCCATCCGCTTTGCTTCATGGCGCTGTATCTCATACTTTATCTTTCCGCATTCAATTTCCTGAACACCCAGATCCATATGCCGCACATCCTCGTGCACTGCCGGCTGGACGATCTGATTCCCTTCTGCAAATATGCGGTCATCCCCTATTTTGCATGGTTTCCGTGGATCCCGTTCACCCTGTTCTTCCTTCTGTGGAAGGCACCCCGGGAGGACTTCTGGCGGCTGTGTATGCCGCTGTTCAGCGGTATGACCATTGCGCTGGCCTGCTACGTGATCCTGCCCACCGGGCTGAATCTGCGCCCCTGCTATGTGCCGGGCACAGACATCTTCGCCCGTGCGGTGCGGTTCCTGTACAGCACCGACACACCCATCAATGTCTGCCCGTCCATCCATGTGTTCAACTCGGTCACGCTGATGCTGGCCTATCACCGCTGCCGCATCTTTGAGCAGCCCCGGTTCCGCTGGATGCGCCCGGCCGCTGATGTGCTGTGCATCTCCATTGTATGCTCCACCATGCTGCTCAAGCAGCACAGCTGCATCGATGCAGCGCTGGGCGCTTTGCTGGCGCTGGCACTGGATACCGCGTTCAGCCGTATGATGGACACCAACGATCTGCCGCAGATGCGCCGCATCTGAATCTCTATAAAAAAGAAATGCGCTGTCATCGGGGGACAGCGCATCTTTTTTTGTTCAGAACAGATCCTCCGGCAGGCAGACATCCTGCTTTGGCACCTTTGCCCAGGAAAAGTCTTTGATCAGGCTTTCCGGTGTGCGGGGCGCAGGCTCCGGCTGCAGGCCGTAGGCGTAGGCAAGCTTGCCCACGATCTCCTGCGCGGTATACTTTTCCCGCAGGTTTTCCAGACTCTGGTCGCCGTCGCGCTTGGAGAGCCGCCGCCCATCCGGGGCCAGCAGCAGCGGGCAGTGGGCAAACCCCGGTGCCTGCAGGCCCAGCAGGCGGTACAAATACAGCTGCCGTGCCGTGGACGAAAGCAGGTCTGCACCGCGCACCACTTCGGTAACGCCCATGCGGGCATCGTCCACCACCACGGCCAACTGATAGGCGAACACGCCATCCGCCCGGCGCAGGTAGAAGTCACCGCAGTCATGCAAAAGATTTTCGGTGTGCGGGCCCATGCAGCCATCCACAAATGTGATGTCCTCGTCCGGCACCATCAGACGATAGGCAGGGGCCTTCTTTTTGCGTTTTTCCTCAATTTCGGCAGCGGTCAGGCCGCGGCAGGTGCCCGGATAGACCACGTTGCCGTCCGAGGTATGGGGCGCGCTGGCCGCGTGCAGCTGGGCGCGGGAGCAAAAACACGGGTACACAAGGCCGCGCTCTTCCAGCTTTTTGTAGCTTGCGGTGTAGATCTCCGCGCACTCACTCTGGTAATAGGGGCCGTTCGGCCCGCCGGTGCTGCCGCCCTCGTCCCACGCAAGGCCCAGCCAGTCCAGATCCTGTTCCAGTAAGTCGGCATAGATGCGCGGGCAGCGCTCGGCATCCAGATCCTCAATGCGCAGCACGATGCGCCCGCCCTGACTTTTTGCGCTGAGCCACGCCAGCAGGCTGCAGGCCAGATTGCCAAGATGCAGCCGCCCGCTGGGGCTGGGTGCAAAGCGGCCGGTTGGCGGTACAGGCTCTGTTTTTTGCGTAAAAACTGCTTGTTCTTGCATGTGTATCCTTTCAGCCGCCGGACGATTTAAAATTGCCGACGCGTTCGCTTTGGCAATATCAGCGGAAATATTATTTTTAAATTTGTAACTCCGAAACGACTGCGGTCGTTTCGGAGTTACTTTTTCACGGGAAAAGTCGTAACGGGAAACGGCATGTTGCTGCTGTCGGCTTATCGCCGTCGCGCAGCGACTATAAATCGGTGGAACACAAAAAATCCTTTCGCTCTGCACAGGAAGCCGCTTTTTCCCTATTATAGTTGCCCGTCCGCCAAAGGTCAACAGACCACCCTGTTCAGCCGCCGCTCCACCGCCTGCCGCACCTCCGGCGCGCGGATGCCGTACACGATCTGCACATCGCAGCCGCTTTGCACCACACCGCTGCAGGGCAGGGCTTTCAGGGCCTGCTCCTTGACGAAGGCCGGGTCGTTCACCGTGACACGCAGGCGGGTAAAGCAGTTGTCCACCGTGCGGATGTTCTCCCGCCCGCCAAAGGCTGCAATGAGCTTTTCTATTCCCTGCTCGTCCAGCGGCAGGGCCTTTTCCGGCCGGGACGGCTCTTCCGGGCGGCGGCCCGGTGTGGGCAGGTCCAGCGCCTTGATGAGCACAGTGAACACCACAAAATACACCGCGATCTGGGCAAGGCCCAGCAGATACAGCACCGGGTAGTTCGTGCGGGCCGCACCAGCGGAAAGGTTCATCACAAGCGACCCCAGAAGGTTCGAGGTAAACGCCGTGACTCCGCACAGGTGCAGCAGCACGATGAAGCTGCCGGAGATGGCTGCGTGCGCCAGCCACAAAACCGGTGCCGAGAAGCAGAACAGAAAATCCAGCGGCTCCGTAATGGAAGCCAGCGATGCCGTAAAGGCCAGCGGCAGCAGCTGAAGGGCAGTCTTTTTGCGGCTGCCCCGCCGGGCACAGAAGATGAATGCCGCCGCAATGCCAAAGTAGCCGAAGGTCTTGGTAAAGCCGGTGTACATCCACACGATGCCATCCGAAAACGGCAGGCCGAGGTTATATTCGGTCATCATGACCACATAGGCACCGGTATAGGTGACGCTGCCCACCATAAGCTGACCGCCCAGCTGCGAGAACTGGAACGGCATATACACCAGATGATGCAGCCCTGTAGGGATGAGCAGCCGTTCCAGAAAGCCGTACAAAAACAACCCGATATTGCCGGAAGCGGCAATGAAGCCGGTGACGGCCGCAATGGCCTTCTGGATAGGCGGCCAGACAAAGCAGGCCCCAGAGCCCAGCACCGCCGCCAGTGCCGCCACGCAGGCAAAGGACCACCGCACACCGGAGAACACACCGCCCAGAATGCCGCGGTGGGCTTTTTCGCAGGTGCGGTCATATACAAAGGCGGTGAGCAGGCCCAGCAGAATGCCGCCGAACACGCCGGTGTCCACAGTCTGGATGCCCAGCACCATGGTCTGGCCTGCGCTGTACAGGCCGGTAAGCGCATCCGGCTGCGCCAGCAGGCCCAACTCGGTCAGCGTTACATTTGCCCGCTGTCAGGTAGACAAGATAGCTCATCAGGGCGATGAACGCCGCCTGATGCTTTTCCCGCTTTGCCAGCGCCGCCGCAAGACCGGTGCAGAACAGCACGCTCAGATTTGAAATGACCGCCGTGAGGCATTTGTAAATGATCCTGCCCGCCAGCTGCACCGGCTCCCACCGCAAAAAGGGCAGCACCCCGGCCAGCGGCGCACTGGTAAGCAATACGCCCACCACCAGCAGCAGGCCCACCGCCGAAAGATAGCTCAGCGGTGCCAGCATTGCGCGGGAAAACCGCTCCAATGCGGCTGTGATGCGGTGCTTCATGGGCGTTTCCTTCCTTTCCGGCTGACGTGGGCAGACACTATACTTGTAGTCAACCGATTTTTGCAAAAAATGTCAAGAATGCAAAGTTCCCAAAAATGCGTTTTTTCTTTGTGCAGAGTGCATATTTCCCGCTTGAAATTCGTTCTGCGCTGTCCGATTGACAACCGCCGCGGCAGAACGTATACTTAAGGTGTATCGTTTTGAAGTGCTGCGGCCCGGCTGCGGCACCGCTCAAGGAGGACACTACTATGAAATTGAGATATACCCGCATCCTCTCGCTGCTGCTCTGCGCAGCGCTGGCCTGCAGCATTCTGGCAGGCTGCAGCGGCTCAACCGCCAGCAGTTCCGAAGCGCCAAGCTCTGCCAGCAGTTCTGCAAGCTCCGCTGCTTCCGGCGAAGACCTGCCTGATTCCACCACCCGGGCCGACACCTCCGGCCTGAACCCCGGCGATTTTGACGAGAACTCCATCTTCTCCATCACCGGCACCGCTGCCGCCTTTGAGCCTTGTCTGGGCTGGGGGCCGGGTGTTTCCGGCTGCTCGCTCAAATCGGTGATCGCAGCGGCATCCCTGCTGCAGTGGGCAGAAAACGCCCGCCTTGCCTCCCGCACCCCGGAAGCCGTGCAGGAAGCTTTCTACAGCTGGTACGACACGCTGGACGCTGATGAGCAGGAAAGCTTTGCCGAAGCCTGGACGATGATCGAACCGGACGCGCTGAGCCTTTTGAGCGACAAGGACAGCATGGCTGGCCGCATTGAGGATGCCGGCCTTGACCCGGACACCCTGCCCGGCTGCACCCTGAAGAACTGGCAGGCCCTGCAGACCGTGCTGGACGACTGCGTGCCCGCAGCGGGCCAGTGAACCCAACATAAAAAGAAGCTGACCGGGCTGGTCAGCTTCTTTTTGTTTTTGCGGAAAAGGCCGGGGCCGCCTGCGGCATCAGACCTTCTTCAGCACATACTGGCGGGTGCCCATGCCGATCTTCTCGGCCTGCTCCAGCGTGGCCTTCCACTCGATATTGGGGTTGGAATCCTTGAAGTTGTCGTGGTGGCAGTTCCAGCCGGGCTTTGCAAGGTTCTGGCCCAGCTGGCTGTTCGGCAGCGGCTGTGCATTCAGGCAGGCGTCCGCGCAGGCCTGATCCAGCGCCACCGGGTCAAAGGACGCAAAGATGCCGATATCCGGCAGGATGGGAGCATCGTTCTCGCAGTGGCAGTCGCAGTTGGGGCTGATGTCCTGCACCAGAGAAACATGGAAGCAGGGACGGCCTGCGCATACGGCAGCCGCGTACTCGGCCATTTTGCGGTCCAGCATCTCATTGGCGCTGTCGCACTGAGAATAGATAGCGTCAAAGTTGCAGGCACCGATGCAGCGGCCGCAGCCCTTGCACTTGGTCTGATCAATGACGGCCTTGTTGTTTGCATCGTAGGTGATGGCATCGGAGCCGCACTCCTTGGCGCAGCGGTGGCAGCCGCGGCACAGGCTCTGCTGCACCTCCGGGTGTCCGGCGGCGTGCTGTATCATCTTGCCTGCGCGGGAGCCGCAGCCCATGCCGATGTTCTTGAGAGTACCGCCGAAGCCGGTGGATTCGTGGCCCTTGAAATGGGTCAGGCTGATAAAGATATCCGCATCCATGATGGCGCGGCCGATCTTTGCCGTCTTGCAGTATTCGCCGTTCGGCACCGGAACTTCTGCTTCATCGGTGCCGCGCAGGCCGTCCGCAATGATGACCTGACAGCCGGTGGTCATGGGCCAGAAGCCGTTCAGCTGGGCACAGGTGAGGTGCTCCAGTGCGTTCTTGCGGCTGCCCGGATACAGGGTGTTGCAATCGGTCAGGAACGGCAGACCGCCCTGCTCCTTGCACAGGTCAGCCACCACCTTGGCGTAGTTGGGGCGCAGGAATGCCAGATTGCCCAGCTCACCAAAGTGCATCTTGATGGCAACGAACTTGCCATCCATATCAATATCCTTGATCCCGGCGGCGATGCACACGCGGCGCAGCTTGTCCAGCAGGCTGGTGCCCACGGGACAGCGGAAATCTGTATAATAGACCTTGGATGCTTCCATAGCAGTTTCCTCCATTTTGTTTGCGCGGCACGCTGCCGCATACTCTCTTATTTTGTAGTATAGCACATCTTTTTGCAAAGAAAAAGTGCTGTCGTAAAGGGCGGCGGGCACACCTCTGTGTCCCACGATCAAAATGGCCTCCGCTGATGCTCTGGCCATATTTAGCGGAACTATCATTTCCTAACGAAAGAAAGCCGGAAATCTGCGGATTTCCGGCTTTCAATTTTCACGGGAAAGAATCGTGGCGGGCAGCGGCATCTTGCAGCGCTGGCTCCCTGCGGGAAGCATTCCAAATCAGAAGATTGCCGTCGCAGCCGCCACTGCCAGCACGATGATGCCCAGCACGATGCGGTAGGCACCAAAGAACTTGAAATCGTGGCGCTTGACGTAATCCATCAGGAAGCGGATGGCGGCAAGGCTCATGCCAAAGGCCACCACACAGCCCACTGCCAGCACAGCCACCTCGGTGCCGGTCATCACAGAACCGCCGACAACGAACTTGACCACCTTGAGCAGGGATGCGCCCGCCATGACCGGGATGGCCAGATAGAAGGTGAACTCTGCCACACAGGCGCGGGACAGGCCCAGCAGCAGGCCGCCCACGATGGTGGCACCGGAGCGGGAGGTGCCCGGAATGATGGCCAGACACTGCCACAGGCCAATGATGATGGCATCACGGTAGGTGATCTGCTCCAGCCGGCTCACGTGCGGCGCGGCGCGGCGGTTCTCCACAACAAAGAACAGCGCGCCATACAGAATGAGCATCGCGGCAACCGTGATGTAATTGTAGAAGTGAGCTTCCATCCAGTCGTCCAGCGGGCTGATGATGAGCACCGGGATCGTGGCCGCTACCACCTTGAACCACAGGCTCCACACGCTGGGCTTGGAAATGACTCTGCCCTGCTTCATGCCAAAGGGCCACAGCTTGCCCCAGAACAGCACCACCACGGCCATGATGGCACCCAGCTGGATGACCACACGGAACATGGACATGAACTCTTCGCTTGCGTTGAATTTGATGATCTGTTCCAGCAGGATCATATGACCGGTGGACGAAATGGGAAGCCACTCGGTAATGCCCTCCACAATGCCCATCAGGATGGCTTTGATGATCTCAAAAAACGTAAGTACCCCTCCTTGTGCACAAAGGCACAGCAGCTTATTTTCTTCCAGTATACCATACTATGTCTCTGCACGCACGCAGAATGCGAAAATTTTTACGCCCGCCGCCACTTTTGCCCTGCAGGCTGTTACTGCGCCGGGAAATGTGTTATACTGATGCAAAGACCCTTTTCCTTCTATTTTATCCGCAAATCAAAACAGAGTTTAAACACCCTTGGTATTTTTGTTGAACCATTCTACAACGAGGTGAATCCATATGAATATTCTGGTGATCGGCTGCGACCAGGTGGGCGCTTCCCTCATCCGCGATCTGGAACGCATCGGCCATGATATCTCGCTGATCGAAAAGGATCCCGAACAGCTCAAGCGTCTGGATGCCTTTGACGACTACAGCTTTGGCGGCACGGCTCTGGTGGGCGACCCCACCGACCCGGATACCCTGCGGCAGGGCGGCATTGACAGCTGCGATGCCGTGGCTGCTGTGAGCGAGGACGACTCGGTAAACCTGATGGCGGCACAGATCGCAAAAAGCATCTTCCGCCGTGAGAAGGTGATCTGCCGCGTGTCCGACCCGCACCTGCAGGTGCTGTACCACAAGGCTTACGAGATCGACACCATCTGCCCCACGGTGCTCACCGAGCAATCGGTGTTCCGCGCACTGGCAAAGTAAAAAGTGAGGGAAGCATATGAAAGTTTGTATCGCAGGCGGCGGCAAGGTGGGCATGTATCTGGCCCAGAGCCTGCTGGCCCACCGCCACAAAGTGACCATCATTGAACCGCAGGAAATGCTGTGCCGTTCGCTGGCCGATTCGCTGGATATCCCGGTGATCTGCGGCGATGCCATCAGCTTTGACACCATGCGCACGGCCGACGTTGCCAGCTGCGATGCCTTTGTGGCCGTGACCGGTGCGGACGAGAACAACCTTGTTGCCTGCCAGATCGCAAAGCGGGAATTTGGCGTGAACCGCACCGTGGCCCGGGCCTCCAACCCCAAGAATCGCGAGCTGCTGCACACCTTAGGCGTGGACACCGTAGTGTGCGGCACCGACAACCTGAGCCACATCCTTGAGCGCGAGATCGAGACGGATACCATCCGCCAGCTGCTCTCGTTGGGCGGCGGCACTGCCAGCCTGAACGAAATTTTGCTGCCGGAGAACTTCAAGTTTGCAGGGCAGGCGGTCAAGGACATCCCCATGCCGGGCGACGTCATTCTGGTGTGCATCACCCGCGATGCGGAGTTCATCATCCCCCACGGCAATACCACCTTACTGCCGTGGGACCGCATCCTCTGCCTGACGCAGGATGACACCCTGCACCTGCTGATGGATGCCTGGGGCCTTTCCGGCAAATGACCGAACGTGACCTGCTGCGCACGGCGCTGATCATCCCGCCCAAGGGCCGGGCCGTGCTGTGCGTCTGGGCCGCTGTTCCCGGCGTGTTCTGCGCGCCTTTTGTGTTCTGGCAGAGCCTGTTTGCCGGGTGTATTTTCTGTGCCCTGTGGGCGTGCCTTGTGTTCGCCGCGTGGGCAAGAGCCTGCAGCTTTACCGCAGTGCTCACCGCCCGGAACATTGCCGTGCGGGCCGGTATCGCCGTTCCCATCACACGGCAGCTTCCCCGCCGGGCCGTGACTGGCGTGTGGACCCTGCGCACGCCGCTTCTGTGGCTGGCCGGGTGCAGCGTGCTGGTGGTGCACGGCCCGGGCGTACAGCTGTTCCTGCCGGGCGTGGATGCCCTGCAGGCGCAGGCCCTTGCCGCTGTGCTGATGGAGGAAACGCCATGACCGAACGCGGCTTCCACCCGTTTGCGGTGCTGCATTTTCTGCGCAAGACCATCCTGCTGTATCTGCTGCCGCTTTTGCAGGTGCTGTTTGCCCGCAACTGGGCGGCGCTGCGCACGGCTCTGGTGCAGGGCGCGGCGCTGCTGACAGTGCTTGCCGCTGTGAGCGCCGCCGTGCTGCACGCAGGCCGCTGGCGGGTGGATGCACAGGGAACCCTGCGGGTGCGCTGGCGGCTGGGCGTGCGGCTGGACCGTTGCCTGAAAGCCAACCAGCTGGCAGCGCTCACCATCGAGCGGCCCCTGCTCTACCGGCTGGCCGGTGCCAGCCGGGTGGTGCTGTACCCTGCCGGGCAGAAGCGCACCCTGACCCTGCTTTTGAGCGCGCAGAACGCGCAGTTTTTAGCTGACCGCATGATGCCGCGCCGGGATGCTGTGGCCCACACCCCGCGCGGCGGCGAAAAGCTGGCCTTTGCGGTGCTGGGTGCCAACGGCCTTTCCACCCTTGCTTTGCTGGCGCTGGCCATCAAACAGAGCAGGCCCTATGCGCCGGATGCCCAGACGGCGGCCTTTGCCCACCTGAACCGCATTGCGGCGTGGGCGGCGCGCTGGCTGCCCATGGGCACAGCATGGCTGCTGGTGCTGGGCGGTGTGCTGTTCTGCGCAAGCCTTGTGCGCAGTGCGGCCCATGCGGCCCATTACACCGTGTGGCGCACCGAGAGCCATCTTGGCAGCAGGGGCGGCTTTGTGCGCCGGTATGAGATGCGCCTTGCGCTGGAACATCTGAGCTATGCGGACCTGCGCCGCTCACCTGCCACATGGGCGCTGGGCTGCTGCCCGGTGTTCGTTACAGCAGGCAGCTGCCAGCCGGAGATCCCGTTGCTGGTCTGGCGGGAGGACGGCCCTTTTCTACAGGAGCTTCTGCCCGGCTTTGCCCTGCCGCCAAAAGCCCCGGTGGACACCGCAGGACGCAGCATCCCGGCGTTTTTTCTGCCTGCCGGCATCCCCTGCGGGCTGTGCCTGCTGCTGACAGCGGTATCCCGCTACACCCTGCCTGCGCTTACGGTGCCGCTGCTGGTGGTCACTGCTGTGTTTGCCGCCCTGCTGGTGGGTGCGTACAACGGCTGGCGCAAAGAGGGCATCTGGCTGCAAAACGGCCGTCTGACCCTGCGCTGGCAGCACGGCTTCCATCTGCACGACATCTGCGTGCTCTGCCCTGTTCCGGCCCTGACGGCCATGCAGTCGCCATGGGCCGCGGCGGTGCACCGCACGAACCTCACCCTCACCTTTCCGGGCGGGGTGAAGTGCAAGGTGCGCAGCGTAAAGTGCAGCGAACTGCCTTTTTTATTTTTCTGAAACTGTAAGGAGTCTTTTTCTGTGATAAAAACTGTATTATTCGATCTGGACGGCACCCTTCTGAACACCATCGACGACCTTGCCGATGCGGGAAACTGGGTGTGTGAACAGCACGGCTGGCCCACCTTTACGGTGGAACAGTTCAAGCACATGGTGGGCAACGGCATCCCGAAGCTGGTGGAGCGCTTCTCGCCGGAGAACGCCCGCACGCCGGAGCAGCTGGCGGCCACGCTGGCCGAGTTCACTGCCCGGTACGATGCCCACAAGGAGGACAAGACGGCCCCCTATCCCGGCATCCCGGAGCTGCTGGACGAGCTGCGGGCACAGGGTGTTCAGTGCGCAGTGTTCTCCAACAAGGCCGACCCGCTCTGCGGCAAGATCATCGCCCACTATTTCGGCACAGGCCGCTTTGCCGCTGTGCGCGGCAACAGGCCCGGCGTGCCCACCAAGCCGGACCCCGCCGGGCTGTATGCGCTGATGGACGAGATCGGTGCAGACCGCTCTGCCACCCTTTTTGTGGGCGACAGCGATGTGGACATCCTCACCGGACACAATGCCGGACTGGCCGCCATGGGCGCGCTGTGGGGCTTCCGGGGCCGCGCAGAACTGACCGCTGCCGGTGCGGATGCACTGGCGGCAGTGCCGGAGGATATTTTTACTTATATCAAAAACAACTGAGGACGCAAAAAGGCGAGCCGCCCATTGGGCGGCTCGCCTTTTGTGTTCTTCGGGGTAACTTTATCAGCCCAGAGTGACTTCCTGGATCTTGGAGGAAGCGAACTCGAAGGGCCAGACGGTCTTCCACTCCTGATCCTGCACCTGTGCGATAGCAACAGAAGCGTAGGTGTTGTCACGGTAGTGCTTTGCGCCGCCGATCTCGTATTCGGGAGCGAACTCGATCTTGGAGTAGGGCAGAACGATCTTGCGGCCGCCCTCGAATGCACCGTCGATGGACAGCTCTGCCAGAGCGTCGCGGACAGCGGCACCGTCGGTGGAGCCGGCCTTCTCGATGGCGGTCTTGAACAGCCACACAACGGTGTAGGACTCAGCAGAGTGACCGTTCATGTTGACATTGTAGACCTTCTTGAAGTCCTCGTTGATCTCCACGCCGTTGGTCAGGTCGGGGTTGAACTCGACAACAGAAGCCACGCCGTTTGCGGATGCGCCCAGGTTCGGGATGAAGGAAGGATCGGTGAAGCCGTTGGCCTTGGCAACGATCATCTTGGGCTTGTAGTTCTGCTCCTTCAGGGTCTGGACGAACAGAGTAGCGTCGCCGATGTAGGAGTCGCACAGGATGGCATCGGGATCAGCCTGCTTCAGGGCCAGGACCTGAGAGGACAGGTCGGTAGCGTTGGAGCTGTAGTCCACTTCGGCCACAACATCCAGACCGTAATCGGGTGCGAACAGGTTGACGCAGCGGATCAGCTCCTGACCGATGGCAGCCTTATCGGTGAAGATGGCGACCTTCTTGATCTCGTTGCCGGTCTGCTCCTTGGAGTCCTGCAGATACTTCAGCATATCTTCCACGTAGACGGAGTTCAGCGGGCACAGACGGAAGAAGTAATCGTAGTCCTTGTGGTCCTCGTCGGTCAGACGGTCCAGCGTGGAGATAGCGGTGATCATGGGGATGCCGTACTGCTGGCAGACCTGAGCCACGACCTCGGTAACAACGGACATATGGCAGCCCATGATGACGTTGACACCTTCCTGGGTGATCAGGCGCTCTGCCTCAGACTTACCGGTGGCTGCGTCGCCTGCGTGGTCACCGCGGACAACTTCCAGCATCTGACCGTTCACGCCGCCTGCCTTGTTGATCTCGTCCACTGCGAAGTCGATGCCGCGCAGGATGTTCTCGCCGATGGCTGCGTTGCCGCCGGACATTGCGTAGATGGTGCCGATCTTGATGGTGTCGCCGGAGGGAGCAGCTGCGGTGCTGCCGGATGCTGCGGTGCTGGTAGATGCTGCAGTGCTGGTGGAAGCGGAAGAGCCGCCGCAGGCAGTCAGAGCAGCTGCGCTGCCCAGAACAGCGGATGCCTTCAGGAAGCTTCTACGAGAGATCTTTTTCATAATTGTCCTCCAATTCTGTTTGTAAAAAACAGCTTGTTAATCCGAGATGCCCCGCCGCACCGTGTGAAGTAGTGCCCGCCGGACATCCAGTTTCCAAAATCAGATGCCGAGGTACGCCTTCTTGACGTGCTCGTTTGCCGAGAGCTCGGCGGCGGTTCCTTCCAGTGCCACGCGGCCATTCTCAATAACATAGCCGCGGTCAGCCGCTGCAAGGGCTTTGGTAATGTCCTGCTCCACCAGCAGCACCGAGATGCCGTCATTCTTCACCATGGTCTTGGCCACTTCCAGAATGTCGTCCACGATGTTGGGGGCAAGGCCCAGACTGGGCTCGTCCAAAATCAGCAGCTTGGGCATACCGATCAGCGCACGGGCCACGGCCACCATCTGCTGCTCGCCGCCGGACAGAGTGCCGGCAGCCTGCTTTGCGCGCTCGCGCAGTTTGGGGAACCAGTTATAGCACTTTTCCAGATTTTCTGCAAAATGCGCCTTGGTCTCCTTATTGAATGCACCCAGTTCCAGATTTTCCAGCACGGTCATCTCGGTAAAGAGCTGACGGCCTTCCGGCACCTGCACGATGCCGCTGTCCAGAATAACGCGGGAGCTTTTTCCGGAGAGGTCTTCCCCGTTGAACTCCACCTTGCCGGAGCTGGCCTTGACCATGCCTGTGATGGTGCGCACCATGGTGGTCTTACCGGCACCGTTGGAGCCAAGGATGGCAACGATCTCGCCATCCTTCACCTCAAAGCCGATGTCCCACAGGATGTTCACAGAGCCGTAACCGGCGTTCAGACCTTCAACTTTAAGCACTTGCGCCCTCCTTTTTGGTGCCCAGATACACCTCCATGACGTAAGGATCGTTCATGACCTGCTCGGGCGTGCCCTCAGCGATCTTTTCGCCGTGGTGAAGGACGATGACCTTCTCGCACAGGCTCACGACCGCCTTCATGATGTGCTCGATGAGCAGGATGGTGACACCGGACTCGTTGATCTTGCGGATCAGCTGGATGGCCTCTTCGGTCTCAGCCGGGTTCAAGCCTGCCATGTTCTCGTCCAGAAACAGCACTTCGGGCTTGGTAGCCAGAGCGCGGGCCATCTCCAGACGCTTCTGGTCCGGCGTGCCCATGTCCTTGGAGATCACATGACGCTTTTCGTACAGGCCGGTGAAGTGCAGCACCTCCATGGCGCGCTCCTTGGCCTCTTTTTCGCTCTTTGCACCGGCGTGGCCGAAGTAGGCGGCGGCGGTGACGTTATCCAGAACGCTCAGGTTCTTCAGAGGTTTCATGATCTGGAAGGTGCGGGCGATCTTCATGTTGGTGTACTCATATGCCTTTTTGTTGGTGATGTCCTCACCATTGTAGAAGATCTTGCCTTCGGTGGGCGGGTAGTAGCCGCAGATCATGTTGAAGGTGGTGGATTTACCAGCACCGTTGGGGCCGATCATTCCGGTGATGGAGCCTTTCTCCACCGAGAAAGAAACATCATGCACGGCGGTCAGACCCTTGAACCGCTTGGTCAGGCCCTGGACTTCAATAATAGGCTTTTCTGCCATGATTACTTCCCTCCCTTGTCTGCCATCAGCTCATACTCTTCCAGCACGTCCAGAGACGGCTTTTTGAGGATCTTTTCATCGATGAAGGTCTTGACCTTCGAGTTCATGTACCAGCCCAGAATACCGGACGGACGGAAGCGGATGACCACGATCAGCACGATGGCATACATCAGCATGTTGATGCCGGGCAGGATGGCGGCAAAGTTTGCACGCAGCAGTTCGCTCAGCGGGATCATGATGAGGCCGCCGATCAGCGGGCCTTCGATGTAGGCAGCGCCGCCCACGACTGCCGGCAGCACGATCTCAGTGGACTTGGACTGGATCATAATATCGGGGTCGATGTAGCGGATGTAGCTGACGTAGAAGAAGCCGACCAGACCGGCAATGATAGCCGAAATGACAACGGCAATGACCTTGTACTTGGTGGGGTTGATGCCGATGGCGGCGGCTGCGTCCTCATCCTCGCGGATGGTGCGCAGCGCAAAGCCCAGCTTGGAGCGGCCGATCTTCTTCATGATGAGGTAAACGCCCACCATCATGATGAAGCCGATGTAGTAGTACGGCACCTTGCTGGTAAAGCGGAACTGCGCAAAAGAGTCCTTGCCGAAGGGCAGGCCCACACCGGATGCGCGGCCGAAGAACTCCGAGTTGATGATGAACTGACGGATGGACTCGGCAAACGCGATGGACACCAGCGTGAAGTAGGGGCCGCGCAGGATCAGGCTGGGGAAGAAGATGACACCGGCCACAACGCCCACAACGAGCATATCCAGCACAGCGGCCACCCAGGGGTTCATGCCCGTCTTTGTGACCACCAGACAGCACACATAGGCACCCAGACCCATGTAAGCGGCCAGACCCAGCGAGTTCTGGCCGGTGATGCCGCCCAGAATGTTCCACGCCATGGACAGGGTGGACATATAGAAGGTGAGAACGAAAATGTTGATGATGTAAGGTTTATCCACGACCAGCGGGATCGCTGCGAAGATGGCGACGATGATAGCCAGAACGATCGCCAGATTGCGGTGATAGGTTTTAACTGCTTTTCTGGTATCCATCTTATCGCCTCCTCAGAATCATGACCTGACGCACGACCAGAATGATGATGAAGGTGACGAACACGATCATATCACTGTAGGACGGGCTGATGAACAATGCACTCATCTGCTCCAGCAGGCCCAGGAAAATACCGGCGAAGAATGCGCCGGGGATGGAGCCCAGACCGCCCACGACCACGACGATCAGTGCGCGGAAACCGAAGCTTGCGCCTGCGGTGGGATAGATGGTGTAGAACTGGGTCAGCAGAGAACCGGCGATACCGGCCAGAGCAACGCCCAGACCATAGGTCAGGATGTAAATTTTCTTGACGTTGATGCCCACGACCTCAGCACCAATGGGGTTCTGGGATACGGCGCGGATCTGCTTGCCGGTGGTGGAATACTTGAGGAAGGCAAACAGTGCAATGGCGACCACGATCAAGATCAGGAAGCTGACCAGACGCGGCAGCGCAATGGTGACCGGGCCAAGCGGGATGTAGGTCTGCGAATAAGGGGTAATGATCTTAAAAATGGCATGTGGTATTCAAGATGAAGGCGCACCGCCGCCCTGTCTCGGGTTGTGGTTCCCAGCGTATGCTTCACGCCTTGGAGCGGCGTTCGCATCCCGCTGACCACGGCCCCAGCTTCGCTTCCCTGTACTCCCCTTTTTGTCGCTATGCGACATCTTCCCCCGACCGGGGGAAGTCTTTGCTCGCTGGCGGCGGTCAGCTCAGCTGCAATTCCCGTACGGGTCAAATTAAAAATCCCCCGAGCGAATGCAGCGGCAGCAACCACATTAGACATTCCTACAGGATGGGACTTGCAACAACGACGACCGCGGCCAGTGGCCGATGCAGGGAGGAGTTGTTGGGGCAGCGGCCAGCAAGACGCAAGTGCCGCCCAAGGCACGCGCGGATGCTGGGAGCCGCAACCCGGGGCACTAAAAAAGAGCCCACTGGGCTCTTTTTTGCCGCCTGCGGGCGGCCGTGTTCCTTCGATTCCTCGTACGGGTTGCATGAAAAAATCCCTGATCCTAAGATCAGGGATTTTATTCATGACCCGTACGGGAATCGAACCCATGTTACAGCCGTGAAAGGGCCGTGTCTTAACCGCTTGACCAACGGGCCTTAGAAATACAGAGCTTCGCTAAAACCTCCGACTTTCATCATCCACTATTGCGGACGACCGTCCCCCTTATCTTAGCGAAACTCTGTAATGTGGTAGCGGTAACTGGATTTGAACCGGTGACACTTCGGGTATGAACCGAATGCTCTAGCCAACTGAGCTATACCGCCACATATTGTTTGTGCACTTGAACAGTGCTCTATTATTATACCCACAGATACCCCTTTTGTCAACACATATTTTTAAAAAAATCATATTTTTTCGTGTCGTCCAAAATACAAACGAAGATACGCAAAAATCCCGCTTTCCATTGAATAGAAAGCGGGATTTTTCAACCATTTATCCGAGCCTTGTGGAAAAGCCGGTCAATTCTTCAGCCCTTCTTGTGGGTGGGAACCATAACCTTCAGGCCGCCCATATACGGCTGCAGCACTTCGGGGATGGTCACGGTGCCGTCGGCCTGCAGATGGTTCTCCAGGAAGGCGATCAGCATACGCGGAGGTGCCACGCAGGTGTTGTTCAGGGTGTGGGCCAGATAGGTCTTGCCGTCCTTGCCCTTCACGCGGATGTGCAGGCGGCGTGCCTGTGCATCGCCCAGATTGGAGCAGGAGCAGACCTCGAAGTACTTCTGCTGGCGGGGGCTCCATGCTTCGATATCGCAGCTCTTCACCTTCAGGTCGGCCAGGTCGCCGGAGCAGCAGTTCAGCTGACGCACCGGGATCTCCATGCTGCGGAACAGCTCCACAGAGTTCTTCCACAGCTTCTCGTACCAGTCAGCGCTCTCGTCGGGGCGGCAGACCACGATCATTTCCTGCTTCTCGAACTGATGGATACGGTAAATGCCGCGCTCCTCGATGCCGTGAGCGCCCTTTTCCTTGCGGAAGCAGGGGCTGTAGGAGGTCAGGGTCAGGGGCAGAGTGGCCTCGTCCAGAGTCTGGTCGATGAAGCGGCCGATCATGGTGTGCTCGCTGGTGCCGATCAGGTACAGGTCCTCACCCTCGATCTTGTACATCATAGCATCCATTTCCGGGAAGGACATGACACCCTGCACCACGTTGCCGTGCATCATGAAGGGAGGGATCACATAGGTGAAGCCCTTGTTGATCATAAAGTCGCGGGCATAGGCCAGCACAGCCTCGTGCAGGCGGGCGATGTTGCCCAGCAGATAGTAGAAACCGTTGCCGGCCACGCGGCCTGCAGCGTCCATATCGATGCCGTCGAAGCTCTCCATGATCTCGGTGTGGTACGGAATGGGGAAATCGGGCACCACAGGCTCACCAAAGCGCTGTGCTTCCACGTTGTAGGTATCATCCGGGCCGATGGGCACGCTGGGATCGATCATCTGCGGAATGGTGTACATGATCTCCTGAATGCGTGCGGACAGGGTCTCTTCTTCCTTTTCCAGCTCAGCCATCTTGTCGGCGTCGGCCTTGACGGCGGCATTGTTGGCATCGATCTGAGCCTGCAGCTCAGCCTTCTGTGCCTCATCGGTGCACTTCTTCAGCTGGCCGAACAGGGGGCCGTTGGCCTTGCTCAGCTTGTTGCGGGCAGCCTTGAGGGCTTCCACTTCCTTCAGGCATGCGCGGTACTTGGCATCCTTCTCGATGACCTCGTCCACCAGCGGGAGCTTTGCATCCTGAAACTTCTTCTTGATGTTTTCCTTGACAGCGTCCGGGTTTTCACGGACAAATTTGATATCAAGCATGATTGACTCTCCTTGCTCTATTTCGGTTCGCACAGAAGATCCCCTCCCCTGTGCCGTTCAAAGACGGTCGCCCGCCTTGGATCGCTTTATTCTTCGTTCTGGTACTGTCCCAGCAGGTTGGCAAAGGCCCGCAGCTGCTCGTCTGAATAGAAATGCACGGTCAGCCTGCCCTTGCCGTCGTGGTAGGCCACGTTCACCTCGCTGCCCAGCACCTGCTTGAGGCTTTCTTCCACCTCCACCGGCAGAGTGCCGCGCGGCTGGGGCTCTCTGGGCTCCTTTGCGGGCTTTGCCAGCTTTTTGCACAGTGCCTCGGCCTGACGCACGTTCAGCTGGTTGTCTGCGATGATCTGCGCCGCCTGCTCCTGCAGCTCCGGCGTGGGTAGGCTCAGGATCACCTTTGCGTGGCCGATATTGATAAAGCCGCTTTTCAGCAGTTCCAGCACGTTTTCCGGCAGGTTCAGCAGGCGCAGGCTGTTGGCCAGTGCGCTGCGGCTCTTGCCCAGCTTCTGTGCCGCCTGCTCCTGCGTCAGGCCGCAGCGGGTCATCAGCTCCCGGATGCCGGTTGCTTCTTCCACCGGGTCCAGATCCTCGCGCTGCAGATTTTCCACCAGAGCCAGCTCCATGGCCTGCTCGTCGCTGACTTCCTTAATGACCACCGGCACATCGTTCAGCCCTGCCATGCGGCAGGCACGCCAGCGGCGCTCACCCGCCACGATGCTGTAGCCGCCGCGCGGGCGCGGACGCACCGCGATGGGCTGCAGCAGACCATGCTCTGCAATGCTGGCCGCCAGCTCGCCCAGCGCCTGTTCGTCAAAGGTCTTGCGCGGCTGTTCCGGGTCCGGTTCGATCTCACGCAGGGGCAAGGTGTCTACCTTTGCACCGGACTCAAAAACCGGGGCGGCATCTTCAAACAGACTGTCCAGCCCGCGGCCAAGTCCTCCTTTTCCTCTTGCCATTCATGTTCCCCCTGAGGTTTAATCTTCCAGAGCATTTTTCGTCTGCTCTGCGACGGGTGCACTTTTTCTGCGGGCCTTTTTGGGCTCGTGCGGGCGGTTGTTCTTGACAAATTCGATTGCCAGATCCATGTACGCTTCGCTGCCCTTGCCCTTGGGTTCATAGAAATTGATGGGCTGGCCGTAGCTGGGTGCCTCCGAAATGCGGATGGAGCGCGGGATGGTGGTCTTGTACACCTTGGAGCCGAAATACTTCTGCACCTGCTCCACCACCTGCACGGTCAGGTTATACCGCAGCGAGAACATGGTGAACACCACGCCCTCGATATCCAGATACGGATTGTACTTTTTGCGAATGGTCTTTAAGGTGCTGATCAGCTCCGAAAGGCCCTCCAGCGCGTAATACTCGCACTGCACCGGAATGAGAACGCTGTCGCAGGCACTCAGGCCGTTCAGGGTGAGCAGGTCCAGACTGGGCGGACAATCGATAAAGATGAAGTCATAGTCCTTCTGCACCTCGGCCAGCGCCTTGCGCAGGCGGCTCTCACGAGCGGGCAGGTCGATCATTTCCAGACTGGCACCAGCCAGACGGGTGTTGGAGCCGATGACATCGGTGCGGTACTCGGTCTTACGGATGGCCTCGGATGCTCGTGCTTCACCGATCAGGATCTCGTAGGTTCCCTTTTCCACGCTGCGCTTCGGGATGCCGTAGCCGGTGGTGGTATTGCCCTGCGGATCAAGGTCTACGATGAGCACCCGCTTGCCCAGCGCCGCAACGCAGGACGACAGGTTGACGGCGGTGGTGGTTTTGCCAACGCCGCCCTTCTGGTTCGCAATTGCTACAATTTTTGCCACGCACAATTCTTCCTTCCGGGAAAATTTAATTGTTCCATGTGGAACATTCGCAGTCATGCCCGCCGGTTTCCCGTCCATACAGGCACCTTAACACCTAGTATAGCACATCCAAATCGGTTTTTGAACCATCTGAAGCGTTTTTCCGCTGGATTTTTAACTTTTAGAGGTGGGAAAATCAAAAACTGCACTGTTTCGGGAGACAAAACAAACGATTTTGAATGCGCGCCGGGAAGCTGGCTAGCCCTCTCAGTCAAGCCCTGTCGGGCTTGCCACCTCCCTCATAAGGGAGGCTTTGGCAGTACGGTAAAGTTTCTGGGCAGACCACAAAGCTTGCGGTTTCGCCAGAGGCTCCCTCTTTGAGGGAACTGTCGCGCAGCGACTGAGGGGCTTCCAATCGGCGGAACACAAAAAATCCTTTAGCGAAGCGACTTGGATTTTTTGTATGGAGCCCAACAGCTTTGGGGTTACTAGGGGCGAGCAGCCCCTAGTTCGTGCCTCCCGCGCCTCGAAAGTAGCAGAGACCTTGCCGCGCTGAACACGCGGCATTTGCTGCGCAAACCGGTCTGCGGCTTAAAAGCCCCACTGGGGCTTTCATGCCCTGCGGGCACCGCCGTCCTTTCTGGTTCTCTTTTGGCACGCAAAAGAGAACGTACCCGGCGGCAATGCTTTAGCAAAAGGCATGAAACTTTAAACACGCGACTACGCTCTGCACGGGAGTTTCCTGTTCCACATGGAACAATTTTACCGTTCGGCGGCGGTGGTGGGAATGCGCACCGTATATTCGATATACCCGTCCTTCTCCTCCCGGTGGGCAGTGGCGGGCACACCATTATCGGTCATCAGACGGATGGCATGGTCGATGGTGTTCACAAAAATACGCACATCCTTGACCATCGAGACGCGGTGCCTGCCTTTTGCAGGGGTGTTGAGCAGCTGTTCAATGTAGAGGTCGGTCTGCCGGGCGTTCATGCGGCGCTTGGCAATGTTGATCAATGCTTCACTGCGGCGGTTCTCCGGCAGACGCAGCACCGCCCGGGCATGGCGCTCGGTGAGGCTGTTGTCCAGCACGAACTGCCGCTGGTCAGCGTTCAGCTGCAAAAGCCGCAGCTTGTTGGCTAGGGTGGGCTGCGCCATGCCCAGACGCTTGGCGGCTTCGGCCTGGGTGCAGTCCCACAGCACCATCACATCCTTTAAGCCCTGTGCCTGCTCAAAGGGGTTCAGGTCTGCGCGCTGGATGTTTTCCAGCAGACCCAGCGCGGCGGTGCGCTCATCGTCGTAATCACAGAGGATGGCAGGGATGGTGTTCATTTTAGCAAGGCGGCAGGCACGGAGCCGCCGCTCCCCGGCTACCAGCTCGTAGCCGCCATCCGACACTTTTCGCACCGAGATGGGCTGCAGCAGACCATTTTCTCGGATGCTCTGGGCCAGCGCAGCCAGCTCCTGCTCGCTGAACTCCCGCCGTGCCTGAAACGGCGACGGCCTGATTTGATCGATGGGCAGGAAATAAATCTTGCCCGCCTGCTTTTTGCGTTCAAACATGGATACACGGCTCCTTTCGCGTGGTGGATGGGTTTTGTTTTTCACATTTTCCCGGGAAAGCGTGGAAAACTCAGGCTTCAGGCACAGTGTATCACACAAATAAAAGCCCTGCCAGAAGTTTCGTTCGGCAGGGTTTTACAAAATTCTATCGATATTTCGTTATTTCAACGGACTTTTCGCAATTTTCCCGCCGTTTCTGGGGTAGGCTGTCGGAGTCTGCGAAATCTTTTTGCACAGGATCAGTGTACGGGTGTCGCCGCCCGGAAGGTGCAGAGTGCGGGTCTCTTTGTACTCGCCGCCCAGCTTTTTGATGGCACCGCGCGCTGCGGCCAGTTCTTCCTCACCGGAAGAGCCTTTCATGGCGAGGAAATTGCCGCCCACCTTTACCAGCGGAAGACAGTATTCGGCCAGCATGGGCAGCGCGGCCACTGCACGGGCCGAGGCCAGATCAAACTGTTCACGCCACGCCTTGCGGGCGGCTTCCTCGGCGCGCTCCTTTGCAAACTCCACGCCGGTCAAGCCCAGCTGGGCACAGGCGTACTTCAAAAACTCCACCCGCTTGCCGGTGGGCTCCATCAGGGTCAGCTCCAGTTCCGGCTTGTAGATTTTGGTCACGATGCCCGGGAAGCCTGCGCCTGCGCCCACATCCACCATGCGGCCCGCCACTTCCGGCTGGCTGGCAAACAGCAGGCTGTCGAGGAAGTGCTTATCCTCGATCCCCTCGGGGTCGGTGATAGCGGTCAGGTTGACCTTCTGGTTGTAGTCCACCAGAATTTCGGCAAAGGCATCCAGCTGGTCCAGCTGGGTGCCGGTGAGAGTGATGTTCCATGTGGAACATTTTGCTTCAAGGCGCGGTTTATCGATCATACGCAGGTTTTCCTTTCTGTTATTCGCCGGTCAAGTGAACAAAGATCGGCTCGTGGTGCACGGCAGGCAGGAAAGTTTCCAGCACATCTGCCGTTCGCAGCTTGAGCGAAGAGGTGTTGATGCAGGGGTGGCAGCCGAGGTACTCCCCTGCCTTTATGTCCTCATCCATCAGCAGCTGCACCTTATTTTCAGCATCATTGGCAAGGCCCATAATGGAGGAGGAGCCGGGCGTGCAGTCCAGATACTGCTCCATATCCTCGGGCGAGGCAAAGCTCAGGCGGGCAATGCCCAGCTGATGGGAGAGCTCTTTGGTCTTGAAGGGCTTATCCCCGGGCATCATGAGCAGATAAAAGTTCGTCTTCTGCCGGTTGCACAGGAACAGGTTCTTGCACACGGTGGCATTCAGGCAGGCATCGATCACATGGCAGTCCTCCATGGTGTCGGCCTTCATCCAGCCGTGGTCGGTGCGCCAGAATTGGATGCCCAGCTTGTCCAGCAGGTCATAGGTGCGAATCTCTTTTTCCAGCCGCCCGGTGCAGTCGGCAGGACGGCCCTCGTAAAGCTTCAGTTCTTCCATTTTATTTTCCTCTCGCTGCCAGTGCAATGCTCAGCTGCGCCACATCGGAGGGCGATACGCCCGGGATGCGCCCCGCCTGACCGAGGTTCTTCGGCCGGATGCGGGCCAGCTTTTCGCGGGCTTCCAGTGTCAGGCCGGTCAGGTCGGAATATTCAAAGTCGTCCGGGATCAGGGTCTTTTCGTGCCGGGCCACGTCCCGGATCATCCGATCCTGCCGGGCAATGTAGCCCGCATACTTGATCTCGGTCTCCAGCCGTTCGGCCAGCATGGGGGTGATCTCCTCGCCCCAGCCGATGACACCGGCCAGCAGCGGATAGCTGATCTCCGGGCGGCGCAGCAGCTCTTCCGCAATGCCGCCCTCGGCAGCAGGGGCAAGACCGGCCGCTTCCATGGCGGTGCGCAGGTCGGCGGTGCGCAGATGCGTCTCGTGCAGGCGGCGGCGCTCCGCTTCCAGAATGCTCTGGGTGTGCTGGTACTTGGCCCAGCGGTCATCCTGCACAAGGCCGTATTCCCTGCCGATGGGGGTCAGCCGCTGGTCAGCGTTGTCCTGACGCAGGGTCAGGCGGTACTCGCTGCGGCTGGTCATCATGCGGTAGGGGTCCATGACCCCTTTGGTGACCAGATCATCCACCAGTGTGCCCAGATAGCTGGTGTGGCGCGGCAGGATGAGCTGCTCTTTGCCCAGCGCATTGCGGGCGGCGTTCAAACCTGCCAGCAGGCCCTGCGCGGCGGCTTCCTCGTAGCCGGAGGTGCCATTGAACTGTCCCGCGCCGTACAGGCCCCGCACCACCTTGCTTTCCAGCGTGGCTTCCAGACTGGTGGGGTCCACGCAGTCGTACTCGATGGCGTAGGCCGGGCGCATGATCTCGATGTTCTCAAACCCTTTGATGCTGCGGTAAAAGGCGTTCTGCACATCCTCCGGCAGGCTGCTGGAGGCACCCTGCAGATACATTTCTTCGGTGTTCTCGCCGCAGGGTTCCACAAAAATGGGGTGGCGGTCCTTGCCCGCAAAGCGCACCACCTTGTCCTCGATGGAGGGGCAGTAGCGCGGGCCAACGCCCTCGATCATGCCGCCATAGAGCGGGCTGCGCTGGATGTTATCCAGAATGATCCTGTGGGTCTCGGGGTTGGTGTAGGCGATCCAGCACTCCACCTTGTTGTGCATGGGTGCATCGGTCATAAAGCTGAAGGGCTGCAGCTCATTGTCCGGGTCGCCGGGCTGACATTCCAACTTGGAAAAATCGATGCTGCGGCGGTGCACCCGGGCAGGGGTGCCGGTCTTGAACCGGCGCAGCGGCAGCCCGGCAGCCTTCAGGCTGTCGGTCAGGGCGTTAGCGGCGTGCATCCCGTCCGGGCCGGAGGCGTACCACGCATCGCCCACAAAAATTTTGCCGCCAAGGTTCGTGCCGGTGGCAATGACCACGCATTTGGCGCTGTATTCCCCGTTCAGCTGGGTCACGACGCCCTTCACACGGCCGTTCTCGGTCTCGATGCTCACAACCTCAGCCTGATGGATGGCAAGGCCGGGCGTGAGTTCCAATGCATGCTTCATATATTCATGGTAGCGCTTGCGGTCGGTCTGCACACGCAGGGCGTGCACCGCCGGGCCTTTGCCCTTGTTGAGCATCCGGCTCTGCAGATAGGTGGCATCTGCAGCAAGGCCCATCACGCCGCCAAGCGCATCCAATTCACGTACCAGCGTGCCTTTTGCCGTGCCGCCAATGCTGGGGTTACAGGGCATGTTGCCAATGGCATCCAGACTCATGGTAAACACGGCCGTTCTCGCGCCCAGCGTTGCGGCGGCGTGAGCTGCCTCGATGCCGGCATGACCGGCACCGATGACGATAACGTCATAATCTCCTAAGTGGTTCATATACTTTCGGGTTTCCTCTAACAAATGATTTAAAATGCCCTCCGTTTCACTCTGGGCATATTCAGCGGAAAAATTATTTTTAATTTCGCAAATCTGGAAAATCTGCGGAACTTGTCGGGGCGAGGCCCCTCCATCTTGCTAACGCAAGACCGTTCTGCCGCTTGAAAGCCCCACTGGGGCTTTCATTGCTGCGCAACCGCGGACTTTTCGGATTTACTTTTTCACGGGAAAGGGTCGTAACAGGAAACGGCATATTGCTGCTGTCAGCCTGCAGCTGTCGCGCAGCAGATAACGCATAAACTTGTCCGTATGGCTCGTCGCGCAAGCGACTACAAATCGGCGTAACACAAAAAATCCTCTAGCGGAGCGACTTGGATTTTTTGTATGGAGCCCATCTCCTTTGGGATTATTAAGGGCGAGTAGCCCTTAATTCGTGCCTCCCGCGCCTCGAAAGTAGCGGGTGCTTTTCTGGTTCTCTTTTGGCACGCAAAAGAGAACATCCCCGGCGGCGATGCATTTTGCAAAAGGCATCAAACTTTAAACATGCGACCACGCTTCGCGCGGGAAGCTCTTCGTCACTTTCCCACGCAGAAACGTTCAAACACCTGTTCGATCACAGCTTCCGAGGCGTTCTCACCGGTCAGGTCGCACAGGGCGGCCAGTGCGTCGTCCACACAGACGGAAACGGCATCCAGCCCAAAGCCGCCTGCGGCAGCATCCAGTGCACCGGCCACAGCGTCCCGCGCACGCAGTGCGGCGGAAAGCTGACGCTGGCCGGACAGACTGGCGGCATGGGGGTCGATCTGGCTGGTACCCAGCAGGCGAGCCACCGCAGCGGAGATCACCTTGCGGCTCTCCTCCTCCTGACAGCACACCGGCAGCACCATGGCAAAGCAGGGTGCAATCAACTCTGCGTCAAATTGCGTCGGTTTATCCTCTTTGTTGATAAGTGCAATGGCTGGACGGCCTGTGCAACGCTGTGCAAGCTCCAGATCTTCCCTTGTGGGCGGCTCAGAGCCATCGAACACAGCCAGGATCAGGCCTGCCTCCTCCAGCTTTTTCCAACTGCGGCGGATGCCCTCGGCTTCAATGGCATCTTCGGTCTCGCGCAGACCGGCGGTATCGAACAGATTCAGCTGGATATCCCCCAGCTGTACCGCCTGCTCCACCACGTCACGGGTGGTGCCAGCCACCGGCGTGACGATGGCCCTGTCGAACCCGGCCAGCAGGTTGAGCAGTGTGGATTTGCCCGCATTTGGTCTGCCCACAATGGCGCAGTCCACACCTTCGCGCAGGACGGTATCCGCCTGATAATTATGGATCAACTCGTCCAGCTCTGCCTTTACCCCACTCAGTACGCGGTGCAGATGGTCACCGTCCAGCTCCGGCACATCCTCTTCGGGAAAATCCACCCATGCGGCAAGGTGAGCCTGAATGGCGGTAAGCGCTTCCTTCTGGGCACTGATCTTCTTTGCCAGCGCACCGCCCAGCGCGGCATTGGCCAGCGCGGCACCCTGACGGCCATCCGCCGAAATCAGATCCATCACCGCTTCGGCCTGCGTCAGACCCAGCTTGCCGTTCAGGAACGCGCGGCGGGTGTACTCGCCGGGCGCGGCAGGCTGAGCACCGGCAGCAAGACAGGCTTCCACCAGACGGCGGGCCACGGCGCTGCCGCCATGGCAGGAAAGCTCCACCACGTCCTCGCCGGTATAGCTGTGGGGCGCGCGGAAAAACAGGGCCACCCCCTCATCAAAGGCTTCGTCCCCTTCCCGGAATGTGCCGTACATGGCGGTGTAGCCTTTGGCATCCTCCACCTTTTTTGCGGCGTTGGCCGGGCGGAACACCCGGGCTGCTATGGGATAGCTCTCCGCACCGGAGAGCCGCACGACGGCAATGCCGCCTGCGCCCGGCGCTGTTGCAATGGCTGCAATGGTCGTTTCCTGCATGGTTTTTTCTGGCTTCCTTTCCGCGCCCGGTCTGGCCGCTTGCTCCCATCTGCCCACAGCAGCGAGACCAATACAGTTTCATTGTACCACGAAATGCTGCGGAATGGTACTGTTTTTTCAACCAATTCCCGGGAAACGGTTGAAAATCCGCCCGTTTCTCACACAAAAAAGGGGCTTTCCGTCCCAACACGGAAAGCCCCTTTTTACAGGAAACTGTTTTTTAGAACTTGGCGATATCCGCCGTGGTGATGGCCTTGCCAGGCAGCGTGCGTGCATCGGCATTCTCATTCAGGGCCAGCTTGCCCTCGCGCAGCAGCTGCACAGCCTTCTGGTGATCGGCAGCCTTCCAGTTGTTGCCCACGATCTTCCAGTTGTTGTTCACGTGCGGCTCAATGGTGCCGCCCTTCACGGTGCGGATGTACTCGCCCAGCAGCTCGCGGATGCCGCCCACGTCGCCGCGCACATCGATCTCCAACAGCTTGGGCAGCTCTTCGCCCGGCAGGAAGATGTCCGCAGCCGTCAGCAGCTGGGTGGTGGCGCGGTAGTTGTTCACTGCCACCACAAAGGTATCGGTGTCCTTCACGGCCTTGCCGTTCGGCCACTTGAGGTTCTTGATGCGGTGGCCCGGCTCCTTGGAGATGTCCAGCTCGTAGCTGACGCCCTCAAAAGCATCGTACAGGTAGTAGCGCACCGAGGGGTCAAAGGCGATGGTCACTTCATCTGGCTTCCATGTCTTGAAGAAGGCAGCAGACCACTCCATGAAGCGGCGCAGCTGCTCGCCGGTCATCTGCAGCTTGTACAGGGTGTTCTGGTAGGTGTAGATGCTGGCCATATCGCACTTGCGGATGGTGCCCGCGCGCATCTGGGAGGTCATGGAGGTCAGGGCGGTAGCAGAGACCTGCGCACCGGTGTAGTACATCTGCACTTCGTTGATGAAGTCCAGCAGCGCGGTATCCTGCACCATGGCCTGCGGCAGGCAGTCGATCTCGTTTTCGGGGGCCAGATCGCCGCCCTTCAGCTCGCCAATGGGGGTAACAGCGTCTTCCTTGGCGCGGGTGTCGTAGGGAGCCAGCAAAGCGGTCAGCTCCGGATCGGGCTCGTACTCCTTGATCTGCAGGTTTTCAGAGGTGCGGTTCACGACCTTCCACTTACCGTCCAGCTGGCGCTCCAGATAGACGTGGATCTCGGACAGGGTGGCACCGGCGTTCTTGTTCTCCACCACCAGCACGTTGTTGATCATCATGTTGGGGATGCTCCTGTGGCCGTGGCCGCCCACGATGACGTCGAACTCGGGGCAGGCATTGGCCAGATCGGTGACGCCGGAGCCATAGACACCGTACTCGTTCTCGGTATCCATGTGCATGACGCCGATCAGAACATCCACCTGATCCTTGATCTTATCAATGATCTTGCGGCTCTCGTCCACAGGGTTGGTGACCTTCCAGCCCTCCAGATTCTTGGCATCCCAGCGGATGATGTTGGGGGTGACCATGCCAATGACACCGATCTTGACGGTGCCCTTTTTGATGATGGTGTAGCCGTCGGCCAGCGGGGTGCCGTCCGGTGCATAAACGTTGCCGGTGAGCACCTTGGCCTTCTGCTGTCCCATGACCTTTTTCAGCACATCCATGCCGTAGTTGTACTCATGGTTGCCGGTGGTCCAGATATCATAGCCGATGGCATTCATGGCAGCGATCATGGGATGCAGGTCATCGTTCAGGAACAGCTCTGCGGAGTTGGCCTGAATGGTATCGCCTGCATCCACCACCAGCGTGTTCCGGGTGCGGCACTGCTTGATGGCGGTCGCCTGCTGGGCCACACTGCCGGAAGCATCTGCCTTGTTGGCAGCGTAGTCCCATGGGTCGAATTTGCCGTGGGTATCGCTGGTGGCAAGGATCTGCAGATCCATGCTCCACAGGGACTTGATGTCACAGGCGGCTGCAGAGGGTGCCATGCAGCTGGCGGCTGCGATGGTTGCGGATGCCCCTGCACCACGCAGGAAGCTGCGGCGGGAGATCTTGTTCTGAGCCATAGTTGATTACCTCTCTTTTCATCATTCTGTCTGTTCTTCACGAACAGAACGCTCTTGACTACAGTATAAAGCCTTGACCAATTGTTTTACAATTGCCATTTAAGAGAAAGATTTCGGCAAAAAACAGGCAGTTTCTCCAAATTTTGAGAAGAATGACTTTTGACAGGCTCAGTATAGCAGTATGGGACCGTGGCTGAAACCAGCTCTGTGTCAGATCGGGGTAAAATTTGATTGTCAGCGGCCTTGCCCTCTCCGTCATTGCTCCGCAATGCCACCTCTCCCAAAGTGAGAGGCTTTGGCAGTACGGCAAAGCTCCCAGTTTTGCCAAGGGTTCTGCCTTTGACAGATTTCCTCCGGTTGGGGGAAAATGGCAAAGCCAAAAAGCGGAAATAAGCGGTCGAGCAATGCGAGACTGAGAGGGCGAGGACGCTGAAAAAATCATTTTTCTTGATTTTTCTCTTCAAAAACACAGGACCGGACAGCCTGCGGGCTGCCCGGTCCTATTGCTTCAAAAATATTTTCGCTATTACAGCTCGATCTTGCCAAAGCTGAAATCGGCAAAATCATCCACGCGCTCGGTGCGCTTGGGTGCTACCGGTGCTGCATTCTCGG